>OIXL01000003.1_pt1 | contig 216280 bp, 182 predicted proteins | sample 1587761 | NCBI WGS metagenome assembly OIXL01 (sample SAMN03283246) | human gut metagenome | biome: human-associated habitat; material: feces | host: Homo sapiens | place: Peru | collected 2012 | reverse complement strand
CGATTAAAGTGGCACGCGAGCTGGGTTCAGAACGTCGTGAGACAGTTCGGTCTCTATCTGTTGTGGGCGTTGGAAGTCTGCGGAGGTCTGGCCTTAGTACGAGAGGACCGGGTCGGACGAACCTCTGGTCAACCGGTTGCGGCGCCAGCCGCACCGCCGGGTATCCACGTTCGGTCAGGATAAGCGCTGAAAGCATCTAAGCGCGAAGCCGTCTCCAAGATGAGACTTCCTTAGAGGGTCGTCGTAGACCACGACGTCGATAGGCGGGAGGTGCAAGGGCCGCGAGGCTCTCAGCCGACCCGTACTAATAGCCCGAAATCTTCCGTGTGGAGGGAAGTTGAGTCTTGTTGTGATCTCTCAAGTGATATTCGCGGTGGCTTTAGCCGCGGGGTCCCACCTCTTCCCATACCGAACAGAGCAGTTAAGCCCGCGCGCGCCGATGGTACTGACACACCAGTTGGGAGAGTAGGTCGCCGCCGTACTTCGGGGAGCCCCGACGTCATACGACGTCGGGGCTCCTTTCTTTGTGTGCGCGGGGCACGCCTTGGCCGCGCCCGCCGGGACGCCGTCCGTCTCACCAGCGGCACGCCCGCTCTGCCAGTGCGGCGGCTTTCTAAGGGTGTCGCCGTTGCGTCTCTGTGCTCTCCCAGTCCGTTTCCCCAACCGTCTCATAATCATTAGTTGGGGCTCCACCCTTTGATGTTCAGTCGCTTACGGAATGCTGCTAGTCAAATCTGACTGGCAGCATTTTGCTGTTTCCTGTCTTTCACACGTTTACTGATCACGCCTTAATTAACTTTGTATCCACGTTTACATACACGTTTCCTTACGTGCAGCCTCTCTGTCTTACTATCAATTCTATAGGCTATGTACGCTTGCCGATGTATATAAATTGCATGCAAATTATTCACCCATAAATAATTAATGCTATGTTGAAAATCTCTAAGGACGGAGTCTCCGTCATAGCTGTGCTTGACAGGCGCAGAGCAAAGAAATCAGGTGTGTTCCCAGTCAAGATTGAGGTTGTTTACAACCGTATCCAAAAGTACTACCCAACAGGAGTCGATCTCCCTGCCTCAGAGTGGAAACGGATATCCTACTCTAAGCGCATGCCCGATTGCCACGCTGACATCATCACGAAATTCAATCAGATAAGCGCTGAAGTTGAAGCTTTACTTGAGAAAGGTGCGTTTTCATTTGAGACTTTGGAGGCCAGATTAGGTAAACCCGTTGACAAGACGTTAAACGCGGCGCTCGAGTCAATGATGGACAAATTTCAAGCTGAGGGGAGGATAAACTCCTACTATCGCTGCCGTACGACTCTGAAAAATGTAGAACGGTTCGCCGGTAAGGAAATCTTGTTCAGTAAGTTGTCTGTTTCATGGTTTAACGCTTTCGAGAGTTTCCTCAAGAAGGAGAACAAGGCGATGACCACAATCTGCATCTACATGAAAACCCTCCGTTGTGTTATGAACGATGCCGCGGCCGCTGGCTTGGTCAAGGAATCAATGTTTCCGTTCGGCCGTGGCAAGTACATAATTCCCAAAGGCAGTTCCAGAAGCCTCGCCCTCTCGTACGATCATATTCGTAAAATAGTCGCCTACAAAGGCACCGCGTCCAGGGAGCGCTACCGCGACCTATGGCTCTTCTCCTACCTTTGCAACGGCATCAATTTCCGCGACATGCTATTCCTTAAATATAAGAATATAATAGACGGTGAGATTTGTTTCCTTCGCTCCAAGACTGCTCGTGCCTATGGCGGATCAAAGATTATCCGTGCCGTGATCACTCCTGAGATGATGGACATTCTCCGCCGCTGGGGCAATCCATACGACGGCAATCCTGAAACCCTCCTGTTTGACTATGCCGAAGGTGCCACCGACATGCTTTCCATCTCCAACACCGTCCGTAAAGTCATCAGCATGTGCAACAACGCCTTGAAGAAAATAGCCGAGGAGTTGGGAATACCACCGTTCACAACCTATTCGGCCAGACACAGTTTCGCCACAGTTCTCCTTCGTCAGGGCGTGGATCTCACATTTATCTCGGAATCTCTCGGCCACTCCAGTCTCTTGGTCACCGAGCACTATCTTGGCGGTTCAGACCGTCTGGACAGAATGCGCAACGCCCGTCTCCTGACCAATTTCTGATGAATATGCTCCACCCGGCCACCGAGCCTGTCGAAGCGCCTGGCCCCGTCGAAGCGTCCGGCAGAGGGCGGCAACAACAAGGACACCTCCGGCATGCAAACCGTATGTCAGTCCATAATCCTACGGATTGAATATGTCCGTTCCAGTGGTCTGAGTCAGTGTTTCCCGAGAGAAAACGGGCGTCACTGAGTAATTATTAGAATAACACTAGTTCATCTGGGATGCCACAAAGCGGCATCCCTTTTTGCGTCATGATGCCAAGTTAAAAACAAAAACCCTCCGCACTCCATACCTCTTGTACGAAGAGTAGTCAATAGGCAGATTACCTTTTCTGACTAAAGGAACACCCCTTCTTGCCGCTGAGCCTGCCCTGTCCTGGCCGCGAGCCTGTCGAAGCGACTCCTTAAGCATAATTGCCGTAACGTCATTGAAGAATTATGATGCTTGTCTCGTAAGCTTCAAAATGATGCGTCCCGATTTGACCGAAATTGAATTTTACTGGTTCGGGGAGAATATTGTATATTTTTGTAAAGCCCTCGATTTGTTCTGGTTCCTCCATTCTCCTGTCATCCTTTGCCGACAGATAACACACCTTTGTTTGGAAACCATCAATGAAGTTGGCGATGGAGTTGGATTTATACAATTGGTTCAATGTGTCGGAAAGCTGTTTTTTCCCGGCTCTTCTTTTATTGGAGATATTTTCGCGGGATAGCTCCTGCACTATGAAGTACACCTTTTCGTCAGACATGTCATATACGAGAAAATCTGCTACTTTTACTCCATCTTTCAGTCTGCTTTTATGTGCGTTCCCATGACCGTCATCAAATGTGAATCGGTGAAGATATTCATCATAGCAGATGAAACGTAGGCAATACGTGACAGTATTGTCCTTCCCGTTTATATAATGAACGGCACCTTCATTGAATGTCTTGATGAAATGTGTGTCGTCATCTCTGGCATCAACAACACTGAACAGATGTTCGTTTGTGTCATTGTACTGTGGTGTTCCCTCGTCTTCTGTGCATAGAGGAGCCTCGTATCTCTGTATCTGATTGATAACACCGGATATCTCTTGCCTTAATAATTGCTCCATCTCTATTCTGTCCCGATTTCTGAATACATGTCTCTGATTGGATCGGACATTGAACGTGTGTCGAAGATTATTCGCCCGTATTTGTCTTTTGTTTTTAATGAGCCAATGTTGCCATCATATACCTCATAAACATCGATCTCCTCAGGGCGTAGGCACGGACCATTTTCTGGCTTTCGGTTGATCAAAACATTCATGTAGTTGACAATGTATGGGCTGTGAGTGGCCATCATCAGCGATATATTATAAGGATGAGTTTTGGCATAGCACCGACTGACAATGAAGTCAATCAATGAGCACTGACTTTCCGGATAGAGACTTAATTCTGGCTCTTCAATAAACAGGTGGACGTTCTTGGCGCTGATCTCACCGATGTTTTTTGCGGTGCTGAAATCCTTGAGCCTGTCATTATCCTGCAAGTATCCGAACAACGACGAGTTCATTGACTTTTGGGCATCGAACTTCCTTGCGTAATATTCAACGATAAGGCTTAGAGGGGAAACTGTCTGCATTCCAGAGGATGCGTTGCGCAGAAGAATAGGATTGGCTGCTCCGTTTGTGTTTTTGATCAAGTATTTGTCGCCTTTGTTGCCTTTTTCGATTTTTAACTCGACATTCAGATATTCAAGTGGCAGTTGCCTTATCTCGTCAGCTGCCAGCAGAAAGTTTTCCAATGTGTCTTGCAGGTAATAGTTGGCGTTCTTTTTTTCGACCTTGTTCTCCAGAAAGTCAGGGATGATTGACCGTTTGTCGGAGATATAACATATCTTTTCCAAACTTAGATTCGTTTCTGGAATGTCAGCCTGGGCGTTTAACCTTCCATTATTATATTCTATCTCATAGTCTCCCCTGCGATATAGGATTTCTGTCCGGGGGGTTAGATATTCGTTTATCTGAGATGTCTTTAATAAGGTGCGCATCTGGATTCCAATACCGGTCTTTTTGATGTTCGCTTGTTTAACGTACGATCTTAGTACGACACGCTTGTATATCCAACGGCACAGGGATAGCACTTTCATGATGGTGCTCTTGCCGCTTCCTGATTCTCCGATCAGTATTGTGAGAGAGGGTATATTGTTGATCTCAATCTCTTCTATAGGGCCGAAATTACGGATTCTAAGATACTCGCTCATGTCTTTTTACTTTTGTCCGCACTGTTTGATGTCGCTTATCGCGGTTTTCGCAAAAATAGTGATTATTATTAGAATATAAAAACTTCCCGTGAATCAGCATGTAAAACGTATGTCGGTGCCTTTCCGGCTGTCATTGAATATCCCTCTGTAAGTGTTTGGAAAGTGGTTCAACCTCCGAAATGAGGTGTTACTCCCAGTAATAAATATGTTTACAAGCCCCCAACGAGGGGTACTCCATAACACAACGACAAATATATGGGTTTAATTTTTCATAAACAAGATTTTTCATAAAGAAATTGCCGAAAAACTGGGAAAAAAGCATTTGTCACTGGGAGTGATAATGACGATGGATTAGATGTCCAATGAGACTAAGGAAGAGCGATGGGTGCTCTTGTATTTTAATTGATGATAGCTATAAACATTTAAGTTCAATCTATACATTTTTATTTTTTTTGTTATGAACAAAAAGTTGATCAATTCTTTCCTGCTTGGAGCCACATTGGTTCTCTCAGCGGGTGCTTTCGTGTCCTGTCAGGACTATGGAAGCGACATCAACGACCTTACCGATCGCGTGAGTGCAGTCGAGAAGGTGTCTAAGGAATTGCAGGCCCTCATTCAGAAGGGGTCTGTGATCACTAATGTGGAGTCTAGCGCGAAAGGTGTCAAAGTGACATTGAGCAGCGGCGAGACATTCGAGATTACCAACGGTACCAATGGCGCCGATGGTAAGGATGGTAAAGACGGCTCCGCCGGTAAGGATGGCAAGCCGGGAAGCGTGGTGACAATCGGTTCGGATGGTTACTGGTACATTGATGGTGTCAAGACCGAGTACAAGGCCCAGGGTGAGAAGGGCGAAAAAGGTGACCAAGGTGAGACCGGCCCCCAGGGACCTCAAGGCCCGAAAGGCGAGGATGGCAAGGATGCCACTGGCATCTACTACTATCCTGGCACAGAAGGCGCTGAGAAGGGTTTCTGGGTAAAGGTTACCGTTGTCGGAGACAATGAGACAAAGGAAGTGACCACCTTGAGGTGGGCTCCAAAGGAGGAAGACCGCATTGGAGTTGTTTGGACTGACGGCCAGCTTAAGCTGACTAACGTCAAGGGTTATGATGGTACTCTTACGATTGACCTTAATACCTATCTTAAGGCTCTTGTCTTTAAGCCGGAGATGGTGCTTGACGGTCAGAACGCGATGGAGTACATCTACATCCCTTACGAGCCGATGACCTTGGGTCCTAAGGAGGAAGGTTTGAAGCATGCCCACATGCGTCACACCGCTGCTGGCTGGACCACGGTTGAGAATACCTATTCCGTAGGTGCCACGACAAGTCATGAGGGTCTTGCTTATCTTAACCCTACCTATGACAAGCTTTACAGCCTTGATCCTTCAAACGCGATTGTGCCTGATTACACACAGAGGAATCTCGGGACAGTGTCGCAGGATCCTGATTTCGTGAAGACAAGAGTTGCTTCCGTGCCTAACTATGCGACCAATCCTGCCGCTTCCAAGCCTACAGCAACTTTCCTTGATGTGAAGGACGGCATCATGCATGTCGGCATCACTATGCAAGGTGAAAAGGTAATGACTCAGGAAGAGGCCAGCCCTTATCATGCCTTCGATTTCTATCCTCACGAGAAAGACAACGGCAAGATTACTGACCTCGCCGTCACCGCTCCGTTGGGAGAGGGCAAGGAGACAATCACCTCGACCTGGGCTTCTGTCTATGCCTCTCAGATGGTGTTCGAGAGCCTTGCCTACACCACTTTTGCCAAGCAGTACACCTACATTGACCCTGAGCATGAGTACTCTTCCTGGAAGTGGGACGCCACCAAGAAGAAATTCGTACAGAACACAAGTGAGCCGGGCAAGCTTCTTGGCTATGGTGATGATCCTCACAAGGCTCCGGTGGAAGGCGGTATGCATCTTTATCATAGTGTTCACGAGGCCGCTCAGATGGTGGCCACTCTTGAACTTCAGTACGACAGCGAGGTGGGTATCAACCTTAACAAACTCGTTGAAGCTGATGTCATCTTCAACTCCTGCCGCTCTTGGAATGACCGCAAGATCAAGACTCGCACCGAGGCTCAGCTTAAGGATCTTGGAATGAAGTTCAATTTCGTTCAGGTTCCTTACTCTGTTGGTGAGAATGGAACGGAACAGACCCAGAACCACAGCCTTCTTAAGAATAGGGCTGACGGCACTTACATCGTTGCCTGTGGTGTCAAGTCAAACAGCGACACCGATCCTCTTGCCTGCGAGCCGGATGAGACCAAGGTAGGCAAGAACGCTCCGAAGTCGATCGTCGGCAGAACTCCGCTTATCCGCGTAGAACTTAAGGACACTGTCAACAACAAGATTGTCGAGGAAGGTTACATCAAGTTCATCATAGTTGAGCCTGAGAGACCTATCATCACCAAGGTATTCGACCTGGGCTACTTCTACTACAAGTGTACAGAGCAGTTCCAGCCAACCACTTGGCACGCCATAGAGCAGAAAGTCCTTGACGAAGCTGTTGACATGGGTAAGGAGACTTTCAATGTTCTCTATGAGGCTGTGAAGTACCCGCACGTGATTGATCTGTCTGACATCGATTTGCCGATTGACCCTAATGATCCTATCTTTGAGTTCGCTCAGTGGGTTCCTACAGGTAAAGTCGACATTTATGGTCAGCCAATATTCAAGCTTGCTGACAAGAAGATTGGTCATATCTTTGAGTACAAGGAGCCTGATTCCGAGACAACCAACATGTTTGGTATTTACCTCGGTCGCGAAGACTTCGTGAACTGTGTGAACGACAAGACATATCCTGTTGTTGAGGAGGTAAGGTACATTAAGTTCATCCCAAGGAAGGGTCTGGGCAACACCAACTTCAACCGTGAGCCAGTCTATCTCCCGGTAAAGATTACATTCGCTTATCCTAAGGGTGTGATGGCCAACAAGATACCTAAGTACTGGTATGCTGACAACAGTTTCAACCCTGCCAATGATGTCCTTGACAAGGATAAGCTTAAAAACATCCACGGTAACGTCGAGGCTCCTGGCAACGAGGCTGACCTTAAGGTAGGTGCTGCTGACTTCGAGGTTTATCTTGACGAGCGTTTCGCTAAGACCACAACTGGTCATACTCATAGCGCTCAGTGGACTGCTGATGCTTGGAAGCCTGGATACTTCTGCTTCTATGACGAGACTAACACTTGCAACGACAAGCCTGAGAACGCTCCTTCATTCAGCATTGATCCTGAAGCGTTCAGCCCGGCTCAGACTTGGAACATTAAGAAGAACTTCCCTTCATTCGTTCAGGAAGATCTTGTTTACCTCTACTACTTCACTCTTGGTAACGTCAAGACTGTAAAGGGTGTGAGCGGCAAAGAGTATAAGCTTTCTGTTGACAATGCTGTTGCCAACTCTCCAGTGATGCTTTACACTGATCCTGCGAAGTATGAGTACAAGAACACGGTTCTGTATGCTAATGGAACGAAGATCGCTGAGATTAAGTACCAGTACAACGCCACTGAGTATGGTGCTTCCGCTACTCGTGAGCACGAGGCCAAACTCGTGGTTCTGAACAACGAGGTCACCAAGGATCTCATCAACATCCCTGAAGGAAAGGCAAGTCTTGCCACCGCTGATTCTGAGGCTGTTGTCAAGTTCTTCGAGGACACCTTCGATGTTGAACTTGGTGTGGCTGTCTTCAATGAGGAGTGTGGCGCTTACCTGCCGCTTGCTGACAACACATTCAAGGCTGAGCTCCTGAAGCCTGTTTATGTTGAGCCACTTGGACCTATCACTTTCACTGACGCTCTTGACAATGGTGGAAACAAGGTCGCTCTTTATGACCTCGTTAAGTTCTATGACTGGAGAGCCGCTGCCGGTGACAAGGGTGCTTATGTATTCTCATCTCATACACCTGTCGATCTCTACAAGTACTATGTAGTTGACCTTATTACTGTTAACCCTGAGGAGATTATGACTGACCTTTCCGGTGAGTTCAAGACTCTGAAGGAGTACAGCAACGGTGTTGAGTTCCAGGTATACGACAGCAAGAACAATCGTCTCGACGATGGTAAGGTTGTTGACCCTGCACATAAGTGTACACCTGGTAAGGCCAAGGCTAACTATGATTACCTCTGGTACTCTAACAACACCGCAACTGTTGTTAACTTCAACATCAAGGTTCCTGTAAGAATCCACCATAAGTGGAGCCAGAACGACCTGATCGTTTGGGTTGAGGGTACTGTTAACAGAACTGTAGGCAACTAATCGCTGATTTCTGATTAATCTATAATAAATTTCCCCGGTTTGCGAAAACGAGCCGGGGATTTTTTTCTTAGAAGACCGTGACTTCCATACTAATAAACACTCCATAAGAGCAGATGACGAGAAAATTTATGTTGATCTGGCTATTCACGCTTGTCTTTGCGACTGTCGCATCCGGAACCGACCGTAAGGATGACCGGCATCTTGTTCGTTCCATCAATTCTGTTTCCGCTGGCTTCACTCCCGAATGGAATGTGCGGATTTTGGGAGGAGGTGCCTATTCGTTGGGCGAGGCCGATTTCGCCGATCTACTCACTCCTGCGGCTCAGTTGTCTGTCGGATGCAGGTTCGACCAGATGTTAGGAGCGAGAATCTCTTTCAGCGGCTGGCAGGCCAAAGGCAGGTACAACTATCCTTACCTTGATTATCAATGGAATTATGTGCTTTCGAGTGCTGAGATCGTCTTTGATCTGATGTCGTTGTTTGGAGGCTGGCATCGAGATCGCCTACTGAGTGTCAATCTGTTCGCTGGCGGTGGCGCCGCGGCTGGTTTCAGGAACATCGAGGCCGCCCGTATGCTCAGGAATAACGAAACTTTCTATGGCTTCGAGAAGCTGTGGACGGGTACTAAGATTTTCTGGGGTGCCCGTGGTGGCCTTGAACTTGATCTGCGTCTTTCGCACTGTCTCTCACTCTGTCTTGAGACAAACGTGATAATGTTCCCTGATGAATTCAACTCTAAGGTAGGTAAGGATGACCCTTTCGACTGGCAATTCAACTGTCTTGTGGGATTTAAATTCAGTTTTGGCCGATAAGGCAGCGCATGCCGAACCATTCTATTAATATTATTTCAATTATTCATTAATTATATGAGAAATTATTTCAAGTCGGGCTTCCGCTTCGTCACCGCCGCATTCATTACTTTGTCGGCGTTGGTGTCGTGTACCGACTATCAGGACGAGATCAACAATCTCGGCAAACTCTATGAAGACCACGAGCAGCGCCTTAAGAACCTCGAGACGTTGACTGATGATTTTAGTTCGCAACTTAAGAGTCTGGCTGCCCTTGTCAATGCTATGGAGAGAGGAGACTACATCAAGTCTGTTGTCCCTGTTGAGAATGGCTACACAATCTATTTCAACAAACAGTCTCCGGTCACCATCACCAATGGTAAGAATGGCAGTGATGGCGCTGACGGGAAAACGCCTGATGTCTCGATCAGGAAGGACGCTGATGGATTTTACTATTGGACTTTGAACGGAGAGTGGATCTTGTCCGGTGGTCAGAAAGTCCGAGCCAATGCTGTTGACGGAGAGAAGGGCGACAAGGGCGACAAGGGCGATAAGGGTGACCAGGGGGATAAAGGTGATAAGGGCGACAAAGGTGATTCCGGGACTGTCGGTGCCGTCCCTTTGCTGCGTATTAATGCGTCCACCAATGAGTGGGAGGTCTCTGCTGACGGAGGAAAGACTTGGACCACCACCGGAACCAAAGCGACTGGCCCGAAAGGTGACCCTGGGGAGAAGGGTGACAAGGGCGATAAAGGCGATGGAGCCAGCGGTCTGTTCGCTGACGTAAAACTCTCCGAAGACGGGAAAACCTTGATTCTGACAATGACGGATGGCACCGTCTATAATATTCCTATCGCTCAGAAGGAAGATGAGCCGGTTGAGCCGGAGGAGAAATACATCTGGGTAGGAGGCAACACGATTGACTCCAACAACGCTTCCAGCGTCGGAGGAACCTGGCTCAAGAAGGGAAAGGTTTCGTACGATTTTGAGACCAAGATTCTCACACTCGAAAATGTGGAGATAGAGACCACTCTCAACAATGTCGGCATCAAGTCGGAGGTGTCCGGGTTAACAATCAATGTGATAGGTAATTGCTCGATCAAGTCTTACGCTACTGCTGTCAGTGCCTTCGCTCCAATGACGATAACCGGTGCGGGTGTCCTTAAGCTCGAGGGTTCTTCGGCTGGTATAATGATGCAGACCGGATCTTCAGTCACCATTTCCGACGTGGATGTCAGGGTGAAGGGTGCCTGGGGAATCACCAGCCGTCAGGGTCTTGACGGCTATCTTAAGGTCGAGGGAACGAAGACTTATCTTTCGGCGGAAGGAACTTCCGGTTCGATCGCCGATATTGGTGGCCTTGGACTTGACGGGTGCAAGATCACCGTGCCTGAGAGCGCTGTCTTTGACTCTTTCTCCGGCTCAGTAGTCGTTGGCGAGGATGTAGTGAAGACTCTTGTGGAGATCAAGAGTGTGTACGACCTCTCCATCGGAGGAGAGAAAGTCTCCGCTGACAACGCCGCAAGCATCACCGGTCCGTGGCTGAAGGGTGGCAGCGTCTCCTATGAGGTCGCTTCCAACAGCCTTGTCCTGACCAACACGGAGATTGTCTCTTCGTCGGCCGGAATCGTGTCCTCCATCGAGAATCTCAAAATCCGTGTGAACGGGAAATGCTCCATCAACTCGTCCGGATCAGCCATTCAGTCTGCCGGTTCTTTGAATATTCTCGGAGCGGGAGATCTGAATCTGACCAGCGCTTCCGGCAGTGGTGTCGCGCTTACTGAGAATACATCCAGACTCACGGTTCGCGGCGGCAAGGTGAACGCGTCCGGCGTTTATGGCGTCTCCGGTGTGGCTGATGGCTTGACCTATCTGACTGTCACGGGTTCCGAGACCGAGGTGACGGCGAGAGGAAGCTCCGGCTCAGTGGTGAATATAGATGCCCTTGACCTCGACGGCCTTGTCATCTCTACCCCGGAAGGAGCCAAGTTCGATGCCGCTAACAGAGGCATAGTCAAGGATGGCGAGATTGTCACATCGAAGGTTGTGATCGGGAAGAAAACCACTTATGACCTTTGGATCGGTGGTGTCAGGGTGACTGCCGAGAACGCCTCCAGCATAACCGGATCTTGGTTAGGAGGTGGCTCGATCACCTACAGCGCCGCCAGCAACCTGCTGACATTGAACAATGCGACAATCCAGTTGTCCGACGAGACCACAATCGGGTTGGATTCCCGTATTGATGGACTGAAGATTTACGTCAGCGGCACGTGCACCGTGGTCTCAAAGGCTCCGGCGATGTCCGTGTCCGGATCTGTCACGATAATCGGTGGCGGTGTGCTGAATCTGGAAAGTGAGGGATGCGGTTTGTCCTTGACCGCCAAGGACTCAAGGTTCAATGTCGCCAAGGCCACAGTCAATGTCAAAGGCAAATGGGGCATTGTCGGCGGAAAGGCCTACAATGCCTACTTGGAACTCTCCGATGCCGCGGGAGAACTGTCGGCTGAGGGGGCCGAAGGCTCGATTGTGGATATTGGAGGACTTGCATTGGCTGATGGATGCGCCATCACTATCCCTGACGGGGCTGTTTTCGACACCGCCAGGAAAGCTGTCGTGACAAGTGAGGGTGAGGTCGTCAAGGCCAAAGTGAGAATCGGCAAGAAGTAGAAGCCGGACTCTGTGACTGGTCAAGCCATTTCGCCAAGGCTCTTTATGGGGCCGGTGAAGTGGCTTCTCCTTTTTCCTCTGCCTCCAAGACCTCCCCTCTGACCCTGAGGATGATCTGGTTTGGACTCGAGGAAACGTACACGGCGATGGACTTGTCGAAGTGGCCAGATCCTATCTGATTGGAGAACAGTACCTTTATCTCGCCGTTCTCTCCCGGTTTTGTCGGTTTTCCCGACCATTCCACCTGCGTACAGCCGCACGATACGATCACCTTTTGTATGACAATCGCCACGTTGGTGTTGTTTCTGTACTTGAATATGCAGGTCTGTGATCCACCGCTCTCGGCGAACTTTCCGAAGTCGTGCACCTTGTTCTCGAAAGTCAGCGTTTTGTCCACCACCACACTTTGACCTTGCGCTGTCGCGGTGGGATTGATTCCAACCGGCCGCGTTTGTGCCGCCAGCAGCAGAACTCCAGACAGAAGATATTCAATAACAGTTGTTGCTCTCATCTTTTAAGGTTATTTGCCCGGTCTCTTTCCGGCTATAGCTTCCTTTGATCGCCGCTGAGACTGCCGATGCGGTTGTGTCATTGGGGCACAGAAACTGACGTTCCACCGCCAAATACGTATGCAAAACGTATGTCGGCGGCAAAACCCTACCTATTAATATGTCTGTTCGGAATGCCTGCACAAGTGCATCTGGAAGAAAAAGCGGTGTCACTCGTAGTAATAAATGGATTCCACCCTCTTTTTTCTCATTTTCTGACTAAAAAATCTTGCTTATGAAAAATTAAACTCATATATTTGTCGTTGTGTTATTATGTGCCTACGAATGGGCACCTAAAAACATATTTATTACTACGAGTAACATGTTTAACTTTTTTATTAACTAATTATCCTTTATGAAACAATTTTTCAGATTGGTTTCGATGTTGGCCATTGCTGGGCTGACATTTGCGTACACCAGCTGTACTGATTATTCAGAGGATATCGACAAGACCAACAATCGCGTCGATAATCTGGAGACCAAGTTGGCTGATGTAGAGAAACAGGTAGCGTCTAACAAGACCGCTATTGAGGATCTTCAGAAGGCTAAGGCTGAGGCTGAGGCAGCCATCAAGGCCCTTCAGGAGACCGTTGCCACACTTGAGACTAAGGAGGATCACAAGAAGGACATTGATGCTCTTCAGTCTACTATCGATGGCCTTAAGAAAGACGTCCAGGCTATTGACACCAGAGTCAAGGCAATCGAGGACAAACTTCCTTCTTACGCCACTCTTGAGTATGTTAACGCCACATTTGCTACCAAGAAAGAGATGGCTGCCGCTAACGAGGAGATCGGTAAACTCGACGCTCGCCTTAAGATCGCTGAAGGTCAGCTTAAGACTCTCTCTGACAAGTATGATTCAGACCTTAAGATCTCTGAGATCATCACCAAGATCGACACCGCTCAGAAGGCTGCCGAGGCTGCCCAGAAGACCGCTTCCGAGGCTCTTGGTAAGGTTGACGCTCTTGTAGAGGCTCTTGGTGTCTATGCTACCAAGGGTGCTCTTGAGGCTAAGATCACGGCTCTTGAGAAGGCTGACAAAGATGCCGCCGCCGAGATTGAGAATCTTAAGAAGACAAAACTTAACATCTCTGACTTTGACAAGTACTTCGATGAGGCTATCGAGAAGGCTTGCAAGGAAGGCGGTGAGGTTTACGAGACCGTTTACAAGCCACTTGAGCAGAAGATCTCTGATGTTGACGCAAGGCTCACTACTGTAGCCAACGCTCTCAACGCCAGAATCAGCAAGCTTTGGGGTGTGTTCAACACTGAACTGAGAAGCCTTGTCTTCGTTCCTGGTCTTTATGTTGATGGTATCGAGGCTGTTGAGTATTGCTATGGTGACTTTGGTGCCGTTAAGTTTGTAGAGAATGAGTATGAGGGTACAACTGACGCTCAGAAGCCATTCGTTCTTGGTGGCGCTTGGGACTATGCGAATGAGAAGGCTGTTCGCGTGAACCCGGCTGTGCCTGTAGAGTATGAGATGAACCCTTCAAGCGCTGTTGTCACCGCTGACAACGCTCTTAAGGTTGTCGTTAGGGAGGCTGAGTCTGTTTCAACCAGATCCGCTGCCGATCTCTATGAGGCTACTCTGGCAGAGACCAAGAATGGCAACCTGTTTGTCAACCTTACATCAAACAAGGTCGCAGACGAGAGCAAGCCGGATATTAAGAATGAGAAGGAAAATATCACCATTTTCGCCCTTCAGGCCAATGTGAAGATTTCCGCTGGTGAGGACACAACTGTAACTTCAGATTATGCCCGCATCTATGAGTCCAGATTGATGATTGACGCTATCTCTTATAATAGTGTAGATTATGGAACAAAGGCGAATGCTTGCGAATATGGGCTTCCAACAAACCATCTGTTCACTACCGCTCCTGATGCTGTCGCAAACAAAGCTGAACTGAAAGTTGATTACAAAGGTTCTCTTGATATTAAGAAACTTCTTGAGACCCACTACTTTATCTACTCTATCACCTCAAAGAATACTCACGAGGATCACGTTTATGAGACTGACTATCCTGAGAATGACTACGGCCTTTCTTATAAGTTCTCTCTCGTAGATTACTATGTTGATGGTGATGAGGCTTCTGAGAGCAGCTTCGCTGCTATTGATGAGAACACCGGTGTCATCACTCCTGGTGTTAATGGTGAGGTTACCCCTTCTGCCATCGACAGGCAGCCATTGGTTCGTGTGACTGTTGTTACCAAGGCTGGCGATGTTGTCGCTGTTGGTTACATCAAGGTTCAGATCGCTCCTAAGGATTACATCAAGTCTGACGGATTTAACTGGACTGTTGCCGCTAACGATTGCGAGAACTCTACTGTTGAGACCAAGGCTGACGAAATGACCAAGATCTATGTCACTGTTGACGCTGACGAGGTTGCCTTCGACAAGGTTTACGCTCTCCAGACAGAGGAGTCTAAGGCTGTTCAGTACAGCTTCGCTGACACCAAGTTCACAGAGGCTGCCGAGGCGATCGGTGTTGTTACCGAAAAGGTATCCAACGATGGAGTATCTACTCTTGAGTGGGTTCTCACTCCTGCCGACAAGTCCGCCATCTACAAGAAGGAAGGCCATACCGCTACAATTTGGGTAAGATACGTCTTCATCAGACACAATGGCGAGGAAGTTGAGGATGAGTTCGAGGGTGTTTACGTTCCTCTTAAGGTTACCGTCACCAAGAACGCTGCCGGTACTGTTGGTGTCAAGCTTGCCAACTATTGGTTCGACAATCAGACCAAGGCTATCCTTAACGTTAAAGTTCCTAATATGGAACCAGGTAAGCCAGTTCCTTCTACTTGGGTAACTCCTATCAATCAGGTATGGGAAGGCAACAATCCTAAATTCACTGTAGCTGGTAAGACTGTAACAAATCCTGTTTACAAGTATTACTTCGCTCCTGTTCAGCCTAAGGTAGGAAATGTTCAGTTGACAGTTGACTCTAAGGAGGTAGTTGATCTCTATGATGGCAAAGTCACAATTACTGATAATGCTCAGCTTTCTGTGAATGAGGTTGCGCTTTCAGCTGATTATGAGGCAGGTGTTTACACTAACACTGAACTTAAGGCTAATGGTGTTGTAATCGCTACGATTAATCAGGAGACCGGTGAGGTTACTTATGAGAACAACGAGACAGCTAAGGCACTTCTTAACTACTCTCCATCTGTTCCTAAGTCAGCGGCTGAACTCTATGCTAACATAGGCGTTGTTCTTAAGGCTGCTGATGGCGATTGCAACCTCGTAGCTGCTGTCGCCGGTGGCGTTAACCCTTACTACTTCCTCAGACCTCTGAATATGCCTGAGATCACTGGCAAGGTATATCGTGACGGTGTTGATGCCTACAAGCCGGAGGCTAACCTCAGCATCTTCGATGTATTCGAGTTCAAGGATTGGAGAGGTGATAATGGTCAGTTCGTAACTCCTGACTACAGCAATCTCTGGTACTTCAAGTATTACAATGTCAATAACTTCAAGGTTGATGAGGCTGGTATCACAACGACCCTTAACGGTGGTGTTCTCGGTGAGACCCTCCTTTCTTCCAAGACTAATGACATTCATATTTGGCATTGCACTGGTGATATTACCAACCCAACGAGGGTTCCTGCTGCGACAGGTCTTGACATCACCTACAGCTCAGAGACAATGCCTAACTGGGGTGAACCTCAGTACAACGGTCTGAAGAAGAAGTTCGGTTACCTCCGTTATGTAAACAACGGTAACAATGTTGACTCTGCCTTTATGCTCCGTATCCCTGTACAGGTTACTTACGAGTGGGGTGTTATCTCTACCTATGTTGACGTGACTGTTGAGCCTACTCTCTAGTAAGATCTTAACATAGAATAATTAGGTGCGCATCGTTCTGCGGTGCGCACCTTTTTAATGACTTACGTATGATGAAAATCGAATCATTCGCTTGTTATTCCGTCGCCTTGATCTTGGCGCTTTCCCTTTTGGCTTCCTGCTCAGGTAAGAAACCGAAGGCAGAGCCTACTCGTCAGGAGATTTTCCTGTCCGAACTTACGGCCGCTGACACAACCGAGGTACTTACAAGGGCCCAATCGGTGATTGACAAGATAATCGCCGGTGATGTAAACGGCGCTCTTGATGGTTTGGGGCAGGTCGAGAATGACACCTTGTTCCAGATTAGCTCAGAGAAGATTGTCTCCGCGTCCAACCAGTTCAAGAAGATGAATCTAAGGCAGGCTAAGCTTGAGAGCTACACCTTCACGGATCCAGATCACAATGTCGTCAAGTTCCGTGTCTCCTTCGGCCATTCCGAGGATGAGTCCAAGCTCCTTTCCACCGCCTTCGCCATCAATGCCCTCAAAATCGAAGGCAACTGGTACCTCACTCTGATGCAGTAATGCATCTCTTAAAAGACTAACCTCTGTTGCCATATGGCACGGAGTCATAATGAAAATGACCGGAAAGCCCACTGTCGCCTCCCGGTCATTTTTCGTAATCTTAGCGAATCGCTCTGCTCCATTCTTATTGAATATCTCTCTATCTGGGCCGGGATCTCTGCTATGAGATTGATGGCTTTTGAGGAGACTGTAAAAGGTGGTGTGTACATTTATCCCCGTGTTATTCCGTCATTTATTCCGTCATTTATTCCGTCGTTTATTCCGTCTAAACTGCCGGACGTTGTGGAGACTCTATTCCGTTACAGTCCCTTTGATCCGAAGGAGAATCGGTCGCTTCCCGGTTGAGGTATAGACAGACACCCCTTTGTCAAAGTGATGCGGCGTGCCTTCGTTGTCATATTTCACCTTGATCTCGCCTTCCTCCCCAGGCTTGATCGGTTTTCTCGGCCATTCGACCTTGGTGCAGTTGCAGAACACTTTCACGTCGTAGATAAGAATGGTCGTGTCCGTCTGGTTCTTGTACTTGAATGAGCATTCCTGAACCCCGTCTTCGTGCGTGATCTCGCCGAAGTCGTGCACTGTCCTCTCAAACGTCAGTGACCTGCTCTTTTTCTCACCTTGGGTTTGCGCCAAGCAGTTGCCAGACACCCCCATCGTCATAATGATGGCGGCAACGCTCGCCAGCCCTCTTCTCATAACCGCTAAAAACCTATTCCCTGTATTCATATTCAATTCGAACTCTTTCTTATTCTTTATTGATGGTTCCCGCCTTCCTGCCACTTTGGGGAAGTCCTCTCCACCATATCTTTTAATATAATATAGGTATAATTGTTCCCTCCGCTCGCTGAGCCTGCCTATTCCGAATGCTGTTCCTTACCTTACGGTCGCTGAGCTTGCCGAAGCGTCCGCCCCAATTATATCTCCAACCCCAAAGATAATGAATATTTGCGTCAATCCCGTATGCCAGTGTTGCCATTATCAATTATGACTGCATTATTTTACACAGAAAAAGAACTACTACTTCTTTTTCTGTGCAAATATCAGTATATTTGTAAAAAGAATAATTATGTTTAGTCTCCCGTTGAAGCGGTTTGCCGGTATTCCAATAACCAGTGCGGATATTAGGTCGTCTTTCCCTGATCTATCCTCGCCGGAGAAGAAAGTCCTTTCTATGGAAAAGTCGGGCGAACTTATACGGTTGAAAAGAAATTTGTACATTGTCAATCCGGACTTGTTTGACCGCGGTACAGATCCCAGGCTCTGCGCCAACCATATTTATGGTCCGTCTTATGTCTCCCTTCAGTGGGCGCTTCGCTATTTCGGGATGATTCCGGAACAGGTTTTTGTTATGACAAGTGTGACAACAAAACGCTCACACTCGTTCCAGACTCCGATAGGTACCTTCAGTTATGTGCAGGTTCCGGCAGTGTATTTCCCGATAGGTGTCGAGAGTATGGATGCTGATGGTGTGAGTTTCTTGATGGCTGGTAGGGAGAAGGCTCTTTGTGATACGATCCTTTATGACAATTATGTGCCACAACGTTCAGTCAAGGCTTTGACAGTGTACCTTGAGGATGATTTGCGCATAGATATGGAACTGTTGCGTGATTTTAATGTTGAGGTGATCGAGGAATGTGCCAGGGTGGGACGTAAGACACGGATTTTGTCTAACCTTATTAAAATAATAAATAGTTTATGACGATATTTGAATCAATGCTGGCCGCATATCAAGGCGGCAATTCCATAGCTACACCAAACGCAGAGCAAGAGGTCTGTCAGAAAATCGTTCTTGCCGGACTGCATAGAGGAGGGTTCTTTGACCACGCGGCTTTCTATGGAGGTACTTGTCTAAGGCTTTTCCACGGTCTGCCAAGATTCTCCGAAGATATGGACTTTTCTCTTACGGAAAAGAGAGATGATGTTCATCTTGAGAATTATTTCCAAGCGATAAAGGAGGAATTCAAACTTACTGGCTTTGATGTAGAGATCACGAAAAAAGAGAAGAAATCGTTTGGCAGGGTTGAATCTGCTTTCTTAAAAGAGAACACAGAGACTTACGACATCAGATTCCGGACGAAAAGAATGATTAAGGTCAAAATAGAGCTTGATACCGATCCACCGCTTCTTTTTGACACCGAACCGAAACTCCTGCTGAAGCCTCATTCTTTTATGACTCGTTGCTTTGTACTTCCTGACCTATATGCCGGTAAAATGCACGCGTTGGTTTATCGTGCGTGGCAGCGTCGCGTCAAAGGGAGAGACTGGTTTGACTTTGAGTGGTATGTCAGGAACGATGTCTCGCTTGACTTCAGGCATCTTCAAGAAAGAATCAAAGAGTTCAGCGGTGAGGATGTAAGCCGCGAAGGCTTTATTGAACGGCTGCGTCATAGGCTTGCCACAGCGGACATTGAGAATGTCAAGCAGGACGTGTTCCCTTACATCGCTCAAAGCCAGAGACGGGAACTTGATATTTGGTCCAATGAGTATTTCCTGAATCTTGCCGATAGGATCAAATTCCTGTGATCCTTCTCTGGTCGTTCAGACCTTCCCAGTCGCTAGGCCTGCCGCTTTGGGCTGCCTATGACCTCTCCGGTCGCTGAGTTTGTCGAAGCGTCCCGCACGATCGCGTATCCGAGCCAAAAGATGATGAATATTTTCGTCAATCCAGTATGCAAAACGTATGTCAGGAGGCTTGGCTGATTTCTGAATATGTTCGTTCGAGATGCCTGTAAGAGAGTTCCCGGAAGAAAAAGCGGTGTCACTCTTAGTAATAAATATGTTTTGAGCCCCCACCGAGGGGACAACCCATAACACAACGACAAATATATGAGTTTAATTTTTCATAAGCAAGATTTTTTGGTCAGAAAATGAGAAAAAGATGGCTAAAAAACATTTGTTCCTAAGAGGAACAATTATACGTTTTATTTATTTATCAATTTGTTTTTTAGCTATGAACAAAAAGTTTAAGAACTTGTTTCTTGCGGGGGCTATCGTATTAGGCCTCGCGGGAGTAGCCGTATCTTGTACGGACTACGATGGCGACATTAACGACTTGACGGAACGGGTGAAGAAGCTGGAGAGCACTGTCAGTGATCTCCAGACTGCGATCAACAACGGTGCCGTCATCACGGATGTGACGCCTATCACTAACGGAGTCAAGGTGACTCTGAGCAATGGTAAGTCTTTCGACGTTACCAATGGTAAAGATGGCAATGACGGCAAGGACGGCGCTCCTGGCAAGGACGGTTCTGTTGTTACCATCGGTGCCAATGGCAACTGGTTCATTGACGGTAAGGACACCGGATTCGCCTCAAAGGGTGACAAGGGTGACAAGGGTGACAAGGGTGACAAGGGTGACAAGGGTGATCCTGGTAAGGACGGCAACGACGGCGCACCTGGCGCTCCTGGCAAGGACGGCGTTGACGGCAAGGATGCCCTTCAGATCTGGTATCAGCCTTGCACCGACAAGAGTGACGCCAACTACGGCAAGTGGGTTAAGTACACCTATGATCCTGCCTCCAAGGAGACAACTTCTGAGGTCACGAACATCGATGTGTTCCCTGAGGGAACCATAACGGCTGTTTATGACGAGGAGAGCGGCAAGATTACCTTCCACAATGTCGAGGGAGCGAAGGATGGCGTGGTTGAGATCAGTCTTCTTACAACCGTCAAGAGCCTTGCTCTTATTCCAGAGGCTCTGATGGAGGGTCTTGGCTACATCGAGTTCCCTTATGGTATCATCATTCCGGACGAAGAGAATGATACAGTTGTCTTCTACTCTTCTGGCGTAGCCAATGTGACTTACAGGCTCAATCCTGAGAACGCTGATGTTAACGCAAATGAATGGGCTTTCATCAACAGAAAGGTAAAGACCATCCAAATGAGAAGCGCTTCTGACAAGAAGGATCTTGTCTCTATCGTAAGCGAGAATCAGAAGCCTGTCGTTAAGGGTGGAGAGGCTACTTTCTCTATCAAACTCAATGATTTTAACCACTTCCCTATTCAGACATGGTTTGGACCTGGTGCTGATAATCCAGAGGATCTCAAGAACGACATCATCGCTCTTCAGACCTACGCTAATGGTGAGACCATCACTTCCGACTATGCCTATGTAGGCATCGCTGGCCTCTATGCTCATTATGGTCTTATCCATAAGGATTTCACAAAAAATGATGTTAGCCCGATTGACAAGACAATTAGACCGTATCGCTCTGAGCCTATCGCAATCAACAATCCTGCTGACGATGAACTCTACGCTCCAGAACTTCCTACTCCGGAGCTTCTCTACACTGAGACTCTTGATCTTAAAGACTACGTAACGCTTCTTGCTGATGGTTATAATGTTAAAGACGCACTTGCTGAAGAGATCGGTGTTGATGTTGACTACAAGTTTGAGCTCGTTAACGAGAAGGGTGAGGTCAACAAGCCTTTCCTCGGAGAAGATAAACGTACTGATCAGAATCAGTTCGTTGTTATCGAAGGCAGCAAGATCAGGGTTAACGATAAGTTCCTTAATGAGTCAACCCGTCCTGCTGTCAACAGAACCCCTCAGGTAAAGGTTACCGCCACCACCAAGCTCGGTGACAAGGAGTACACTCTTGCTACTTGCTACATCATGATCAGAATCGTCGAGGAGAAGGTTGAACCTGAAGTTCCTGTTGTTTACTACAAGACCTTCACAGATCACTTCGTTAAGTTCTGTGGCGATAATGTCATCAAGTTCACTACTCCTATGACTGCATGCCCTGACTACACTGATGACAAGCTTGAAGTTACTTGGAAAGAGGTTAACCAGACTGTCCTTGGTGGATTGGGTCTCTCTTACGAGGCATTCCTTCAGGATTACGACACGGATAACCTCTATGTCCTCGACATCAAGAAGAGTGCTGATGGTCAGCTTGACACCACTTACGTTCCTGTAAAGCAGTACACATTCCCTGAAGGCATCACATTCTTTGTTGAGGCTCCGGAAGAGTGGAATACTTCTACTAACGTAATCTCTCTCTTGGTTGATAAGAACGCTAAGATCCCTTCAGATAAGACAACGATCGAGTTCGCTTATAAGGCTAAGAAGAACAGCAAGAAGACCCCTAATGTTGGCTTCAAGTTCGCTTACGAGATCTCTGCGAAGACTCCTACGACGCACGAGCATGAGTTCGTAACTCCTCTCAAGCTTATCCTCAACCCTGATTACCTCCTTGGTAAGATGAATGTGCCTGTAGAAGCTAAGCCTGTTTCCAAGTACATCCCGTCAACTGAGAACTACGATGTTTACGCTGGCGTTCGTGTCAAGGGTAAGGCTGATGCCAACAAGAACTTCACTTACTCTTCATCTCTCATCGAGCACTTCGAGGAGTACGGTAAGAACATCAACATCGCTGACGATGCCACAATCTCCTTCGAGATTATGAACAGCACGGCTGATTGGAAGGTTAACTATCCAAAGGATGCTTACAAGTTCATCACCAAAGATGGAAACGTTGATAAGGTAGTCTTCACAGCTGCTGAGTTCAAGGCTATCATTGCAGCTCCTGCGACATCACCTGACATCAAGTTCATGAACAACATTCTTACCGAGGACACCGCTGTTCTCGTGAAGGTTACTGAGACATGTACTACCGAAGCTGATGTGATCACTCCTGCCAAGGAGAAGGTTGGTTACTACTATGTTGTCTTCCAGACTCCTTTCAAGGTCATCACAACTAATAAGGACATTGAACTTGGTACATTCAAGAATGAGAAGGACGTGACCTATATCCCAACCGATGTCAAGGTTGTCGAGAAGGAGAACGAGGCTAAAGTTATCTTCACCTTCGATCCGGCTACAGGTACGATGATCGCTTCTGATTATGCAAAGACTCAGTATGGCCTCAATGACCTCCAGGGCTCTGTCGAATTCAAGGCTGGTAATGCTCTTACCTATCCTTACAAGGACAACTCTAAGGAGTCATTCGGTGGATGTCTCACGTATGGCGAGAATGTAACAACCAAGGGTCTCTTCGTTGCTTGGGAGAATCTCGGTACCGACCTTCTTGTTGACAAGTACGCTGACTATAACCTTGTTGTCAAGATTGGTGATCTCTACACTCTTGACCTTAAGGGTAAGGTAACCGTTCTTTCTACAGCTAACACCAAGGCTAAATGGCCAGGCGGTATCGCTGACAAGAACAAGTAGTTTACTACTCTTGACGAGTATTAATCTATAATATTTCTTAAGAGGGAAGATAGTTTTCTGTCTTCCCTCTTTTGAATATCTCTCGACTTTGTTACAATGTTATTTCGTCTTATGAGATTATATGGATTAATGATGTTGTCGCTTGCTTTTGCGGCAATCTCCTGCCAGAAGGAGCCTTCTGCTCCGGCACCTGATGTTCCAGGGCAAGAAAAGACTTCCAGATTGCTAAAGGCTTATCTTTCGGTTGAGACCAAGGCGGCCATTACCGACAATTTCGGCTCTGTAAGTTGGAATCCCTCCGACAGCATCAGCATTTTCGATTCTGATTCCGGTTCGGGTGGTAATAAGTTTGTCACTGAGAAGGGGGGAACTACTGCTGTGTTTGCCGGACAGGCTTCTGAGCCGGCCGGTGGCTATTACTATGGAGTTTATCCTTACAGTAGCTCGACATCTTTCGCATCTAATGTTGTCAGTGCATCCCTGCCCGCTGTGCAGCAGGCTGTGTCCGGCTCTTTTGACCCGGCTGCGTTCCTTATGGTAGGGCGATCCGCGTCCACTGATCAAATGGGCTTCTATGATGCCTTGGGCGGCATCCGTTTTACGGTTTCAGAATCGGGGTATGACAAGGTCATATTCAGAGGCAATGCCAATGAAGCGGTAGCAGGATCGGTCTCAATTTCTTTCGGAGAAGATGGTATTCCGCTCTGTCATGCAGCCTCTTCGGAAACATCCACACAGATTTCTCTTGAAGGGGAGTTCAATGCGGGAAAGTTCTATTATCTCTCCATTATCCCTCAGTCTTTCAAGAAAGGATTCACTCTGACTTTCTATAAAGGTGGTACGGAGGTAAGCCGCTCTGTCTGCGAATCTTTCGTAAGGGTGCAGAGGTATTATTTCGCCACGGTCCGCGATGCCGATATTCCATCGTCGATTTCGAATATTCTTGATGGTGAGCCGCTGGACGCTAAAGGAACAGCTAACTGTTACATTGTACGCGAGGCTGGTTCGTACAAACTTCCTCTAGTGCGTGGAAATTCCCCTACATCAGTCGGCGCCGTGGATCATGCCGGTGTGGTTTGGGAGACCGACAACTCGGCTAACGCTGTCGCTAAGGGAACTCTGATTAATTCCTCTGTCCGTGTCAAGAACGGTTGCCTGTACTTCAAGACCGCCGAACAGTTCAAGCCTGGTAACGCCCTTGTGGCCGCATACGACTCCAATGACAGGATACTCTGGTCCTGGCATATCTGGATGTGTGATTTCGACGCGGATCAGACAGCACAGCGCTATCAAGGAGCATCTGTGGATATGATGGACAGAAATGTTGGCGCGCTGTCCTCATCTTATGAGGGAGTGGCCTCTTACGGCCTTTTCTATCAATGGGGACGCAAGGATCCTTTCATGGGGGCGGCGTCCATAGATGGCACACCTATGGCTTCCACGTGTCAGTTCGAACAGTTGGCTTCCAACGCTGACTGTACGGTTGACTTTGCTGTCGCCAATCCGACTACTTTCATCACTTGCGATCTCAGCACCGGAAACGATTGGCTGTATGCAGGGCGTCAGAATGAACTTTGGACAGATGTGAAGACCATCTATGACCCTTGTCCGGCCGGATGGCGTGTGCCTAAAGGTGGCCCGGATGGGGTTTGGAACCAAGTGAGCGAGGGCTCGTACTCTGCGGACACATCTAATCACGGTGTGCGTTTCACCCTGTCTTCCGGAGGTGTAGCCTGGTACCCTTGCACGGGCTATCTTAAAAGAGGTAATGCGACTATCGCGCTTGCAGGCTTGTTTGCCGATTATTGGACGACAACTACCGCCTCGCAGACTACGACAACTTTTGAGATTCATGTCAAAAATACTGCGGCGGAGTCCGAGATTAACCTGTATTGCAACAACAAATCACGTGGCGATGGCCATGCAGTAAGGTGCCAGAGGCAGTAGAAGTTAGAGAAAAATTGAATCATGATGAAAAAGTATATTCTTTTACTCATTTCGGCCCTGTGCCTTTTTTACGCCTGTCAGGAGGAGTTGATCGGGGTAAGCTCGGTCGCCGTTGACAAGGAGCGTCAAGATCTCTCCATCGGGGCTTCGTTTGTGTTGAAAGCGATCATCTCACCATCGAATGCGGACAATCAGAAGATTATCTGGACGGTTGAGAATAGCTCGGTTGTTGACTATGTTGACAATCAGGACGGTAGCGCCACCATCAAGGGACTTAAGGTCGGGACTTCCAAGGTCACGGCAAGGACTGATGACGGAGGATTCATGTCTTCGTGCAATGTGACTGTCGGAGTCGGGGTCGAGAAGATCGAGCTCGACAAGTCTGAACTGTCTCTGAAAAAAGGAGAGTCCGCTTCCCTTAAGGCCACCATATTCCCTGAAAACGCTTCGGACAAGTCCCTCAAATGGGGCTCCTCTGACGTTTCTGTCGCCACTGTTGACGCGTATGGCAATGTCAAGGCGGAGGGCAATGGAGAGGCGACGGTTTTTGTCTCCTCGTCAGACGGCGGTTTCACGGCCTACTGCAATGTCAAGGTAGGTACTTCTGTCACAGGCATCAGCCTTGACCCACGTGAATTCACTCTTGAGACAATCGGAAGCAGTTTCACGATCAAGCCGGTGATTTCTCCTGAGGATGCATCGGATTTAGAGGTTGTTTGGGAAAGCGCGGACACGAAGGTCGTGTCGGTTGCCTCGGATGGTACCGTGACCGCGATCGGTCCCGGTACGACGACTGTGACCGCCACAACCAACGACGGCTCATTCACTTCAAACTGTGTTGTGAGTGTCAAGAGTCCTGCGCAGCATGTCTCGCTCGACAAGACGAGTCTGAAACTTCTCGAAGGAGAGAGCGGCAAACTCACGGCGACGGTGTACCCGTTGAACTCGACGCAGAAGACCCTTACGTGGGTGTCCGATCATCCTGATGTCGCATCGGTTGACAACGAAGGTAATGTGACCGCCCGCAAGGCTGGCGCGGCGACAGTCACGGTCAAGGTGGCCGAGAAGGTGACAGCTGTCTGCAAGGTTACTGTCATCAGCCGTGTCACCGGGATTTCCATGAGTGAGACGACTGTCGAATTAAAACCTGGTGAAAAACACCAACTGGAAGCGACGGTCCTTCCTCAGAACGCCTCGAATGCCGAGGTCACGTGGTACTCGGACAAAGAATCGGTCGCTATAGTCTCGCAATTGGGACTTGTGTCTGCCGTGAGTACGGGAGAGGCTACGATCCACGTCGTTACCTCTGACGGAGGTAAGATGGCGACCTGTCTTGTAAAGGTCGGGACACCGGTCAAGGGAATCACCCTGTCGATCTCCTCCAAAACCCTTTATGTCGGAGACCCTTCATTGGACATCAGCGCGACCTTGACTCCTGCCAATGCCACAGACAAGTCTCTCGAATGGTCAAGTTCGGATCCTGAGGTGGCGTCAATTGCCCCTGGCGCGGCGTTGCATGCGGTCATCAAGCCACTGAAGCCAGGGAAAACCACTATTACAGCCACTACTAAAGACGGCGGGTTCAAAGCCGATTGTGAAGTGACTGTCAAGCGTCACGTCTCCGGAGTCTCTCTCAGCAAGTCTTCTCTGAATCTGTACGTTGGTGAGACGGAATCTCTTGCCGCGACAGTTGCCCCAGAGGACGCCTCTGACAAGACTGTCTCTTGGTCATCGGGCAATTCCGCTGTGGCGTCCGTGTCAAAAGACGGAAAGGTGACCGCTAACAAGGCTGGCAAGGCGACCATCACCGTCACAACCATGGACGGTGGATTTACGGCCACCTGCGAGGTAGTGGTCAAATGTCACGTTTCCGGGGTCGCTGTCAGCAAGCCGGAATTGACTATGCACGTTGGCGGTACAGAGTTGCTTACGGCTGTGATTAGTCCGGCTGACGCCACTGACAAGTCGGTGACTTGGTCGTCAGACCATCCGGAAATCGCTTCTGTGGGTGAGAAAGACGGAAAGGTGACCGCAAAGAAAACCGGAAAGGCGGTTATCACTGTCAAGACCGCTGACGGTGGACATCAGGCTTCCTGCAATGTGACTGTCCTTGAACCGGTCGTTTATGCCACTTCCCTTACTTTGACATCTCAGACATCGTCTCTGAACATAGGAGAGTCCACTGCGTTGACTCTTAAGATGCTTCCTGCCAATGCGGATGAAACGCTTGTGTGGGAGTCTGACAACGAGTCCGTGGCGAAGGTTGTGAACGGTGATGTCACCGCTGTGGGAGTCGGAGTGGCTAAGATCAAGGTCAAGGGCAAGAATGTCACGTCGAACGAGGTGACAATCACCGTCATCGATAAGTATGCGGTCACCGGCGTGAAACTGAACGAGAAGTCGCTGACTCTCGAAGTTGGTAAGAGTGGAAAGCTCATAGCCACCGTTCTGCCTGAGGATGCGAGGGACAAGACCGTAACCTGGAGTTCGGACAAGGAATCTGTCGCGACTGTCAATGAGGGGGTTGTCACCGCGGTTTCTCCAGGCACTGCCACAATCAAGGTGGCGGCGGGAGCCGGAGCGTTCACGGCAACTTGTTCGGTCACGGTAACCGAGCGTCTGATACCTATCGAAAAGATCTCCTATTCAGAGGAAAATAAGGACATTAACTTGAAAATGGGAGAATCCTACACCATCAGGGTTAAGGTCTCTCCGGATAATGCGACAGAACCGCTGAAGATCTCTCCTGCGATCAACTGTCCTGTGACTTGCGATGCTGTCAAGGATAAGGGAACGCCATTTTGGAATGTTAAGGTCAAGGCGATCTACAAGGAAGGAAGAGGATCCTTGGCCATTGATTCGAAGAGTTATTCCACCCAATGCTTTGTCAAGGTGACAAAGGTTCCTGTCAGTGGCATAACCCTCGACATGTCGGAAACGTCGATGAGAGTCGGACAGACCCTCACGTTGACTCCTAAGGTGTCACCTTCGGACGCCTCGATCAAGGATGTCATTTGGGAATCGTCCGACAAGACTGTCGCTTATGTCTCGCAGTCCGGCATCGTGACGGCAAAGAGCGGCGGCAAGGTGACCATAACCGCAAAATCCAAAGACAACAGCAGCGTCGTCGCGAAGTGTGTGATCCTTGTCAGGTCGGACAACGTCGGTGCCGGCGGCTCGGAGGGTGTTGGCTTTATTGAATGGTAACGGTAATTGACGTAGGCGGGCAATCACTCCTATATATTATTAAAGTAAGTGGTTGCCTGCCTATAAAAGTTGAATGAAAAGAAAATGTCTGAATAATGAGAAAAGTATTGTTCGTCGTTTCGGCCTTCGCGGCTATATTCATAACATCCTGCTCGTCAGAGGTCAAGGATGTGGCAAAGAAAATCAAGGATCCTGTTTTCCGCGCCTATTGCGTTTCGTCGATGGATCTTGACGGAGACAGGAAGTTGTCATTGTCTGAAGCGGATTCCGTCAAGTCGATCGATGTCTCGGGTCTCGAAATCAAGTCACTGGCAGGCCTTGAATATTTCAGGAACCTGAAGTCGCTTGACTTCTCCGGCACCCGTGTGGAGTCCTTTGCCTTCCAACTCCCCGCCCTTGAGATGTTCAAGTGTGCGAATAACGAGAACCTCGCCGCTCTTGATCTTACGGGCTGTCCTTCCCTGTCTTTTGTCTATGCGTCGCACACCGGCGTAAAGTCGGTGGCTCTCGGCACCCAGACCGGTTTGTACAGGCTTTGGATTGACAACACCCCGGTCCCGGCGTTGGATATCACAGCCTGCCCGAAACTGAACAACGTCAATGTGCAGTCCTACCCGAACCTGAAGGAGCTGACCTTCTCCCCGGAGGTGAACCAGAATATCCTCTATCTCGCGAAGGACGCCGCCCTTGTCGTAAGATAGTGGTATGAAAAGGTTAAGCTCTTCTTTTCGGAAATAGGCGCTTCGCGTTATTTTATAAGTCTTGAGACCTTAATTCCGGCCAACGGCACTATCGTGTGTCGGCCTGCTTTTTTCGTGCTTGTACGTTTTTGAACTGGCGCATCCACGAAAACGCCGATTGAAATGCCACGAAAACGCCGATTGAAATGCCACGAAAACGCCGATTGGTTTGCTCTTTATCATTAAATTTCATACCTTTGGCAAATAATTGGATCTGTTATGGAATATCTCAGAAGAATTGCTGATGACATACTGCAAGACAACCTTGAAGCCTCGGGAGCGGTGCTTGTCGAAGGCCCAAAATGGTGTGGAAAGACTACAACGTGCAGCCAAAAGGCGAATAGTTCCATTAGTTTGCAGGATGTTGATATGAGAGATGAATATCTGGCGACGGCGGCTTCCAAGCCATCGCTTCTTCTGAAGGGGGACACTCCGCGCCTTATTGACGAATGGCAGGACGCACCTGTGATCTGGGATGCCGTCCGTACTATATGTGATAAGAGAGGGGGTGTCCCCGGACAGTTCATCCTTACCGGCTCCAATAGGGTGAAAAAAGAGGAGACCAGACATTCTGGAACAGGCCGGATCGCAAAAATGAAGATGCTCCCTATGAGTTTGTGGGAGTCAAGGGAGTCAACGGGACTGGTGTCGGTCAAGGAACTATTCAGTAATCCTGAATATGATATTGACGGGAAGACTTCTAAGTTGTCGGTGGAGGATTTGATTCTCGCGGCTTGTCGTGGTGGTTGGCCAGCGTCACTTATTCCAGTCAAAAATAAGGTTCGGCTGCTTGTGGCCAAGAATTACCTGAAGAGTGTGTGTTCAGAGGACATCTCAAGAATAGACGGGGTTCAGCGTGACGAGAAGACCGCGGCGATGATAATGCGTTCATACGCCCGCAATATTTCTACGGTTGCCAAAAAGACATCTATGCTCTCGGATGTCACTTCTTCCGGAGAGGTCAGTTGCTCTTCGGACACTTTTGATGATTATGTCAAGGCGTTGGAAAAGTTGTTTGTCATTCAGGATATCGGTGCCTGGTGTCCTGCGATAAGGAGTAAGTCAAACATCAGGAGCACCCCTAAAAGATCCTTCTGTGATCCTTCTGTCGCGGTCGCCGCCTTAGGATTATCTCCGGATATCCTGATGACACAGCTGAAAACGTTCGGTTTTTTGTTCGAGCAAATGTGTGTGCGTGACCTTCGTGCCTACACGATGGATCAGGATAGTCACATTTCCTACTATCGGGACAGGTACGGCCTTGAGGCGGACATCGTACTGCATCTGTCGGACGGACGCTATGCCTTGATTGAATGCAAGCTTGGCAGCCGCGAGATCGAGGAAGGGGCCGCGCATCTGCTTGAACTCAAACAACTGATAAAAAAGCATAACGAATCAGAGAGGCAAAACCCGCTGAGGGAACCGGATCTGCTTGTGATCATAACAGGTGGCCAAATGGCCTACACAAGACCGGACGGAGTCAAGATAATACCTCTGGGATGCTTGAAAGATTGAACGTTGAAGTGATGTGTGTCCAAAAAAAACATTCACGTTTATTCGTTATATTTTATAGTCAATTTTGCAGATTGGAAAAATTGTCGTAATTTAGCGTCGATAAATGTGCAATTTATATTCAATAATATTATGAAACGTTTTTTCGCTATTCTCGCAAGCATGGTGCTTGTGGCTTCTCTGTCCGTTGCGAACGCACAGAAGAAGGACTTTAACCCTTATTGGTTTATGCAGCTTCAGGGTGGTGCGGCTCACACTATCGGTGAGACCTCATTCTCTGACCTTATCTCGCCTTCGGCAGCTGTCTCATTCGGCTATCAGTTCTCTCCGGTTTTCGGCGCAAGGCTGAATGTCAATGGATGGCAGGGTAAAGGTGCTGTGAACGGCCCTACCACTGTTTACAAGTTCAATTATGTTGAAGGTGCCGTTGACCTTATGGCTGACATCGCTTCGATCTTCGCTGGTTACAAATATGACCGTACCCTCAATCCTTACATCTTCGGTGGTGTCGGCGTGAACTACGCTTTCAACAACGATGAGGCTGTGGCCGTGAAGGACAAGTTCGTTGACGGTTATCTTTGGGAGGACAACAAGATCTCACCTGCTTTCAGGGCCGGTGCCGGTCTCAACATCAGACTCACTGACGTGATCGCCCTCAACCTCGAAGGCAATTGCAGCTTCCTTGACGACCACTTCAACTCTAAGAAGGGCTCAAAGGCTGACTTCCAGATCAAGGCTGTCGCAGGTCTTACCTTCAGCTTCGGAAAGGCAAAGCCAGCTCCGGCACCTGTCCCGGTTCCGGCTCCGGCACCTGTTGTTAAACCAGAACCAGAACCAGAACCAGTAGTTGAGGAGAAGGTTGAGGTTGTTCCTGCATTCGAGTCACTTTCACGCAACATCCTCTTCGTCATCAACAAGTGGGACATCCGTGAGAGCGAGCAGCTCAAGATCGATGAGGTTGTCGAGGCTCTCAAGGCCAACCCTGACACCAAGGTTCGCGTTTCCGGTTACGCTGACAAGGCCACTGGTACCGCCAAGAGAAACAAGTTCCTCTCCGAGAAGAGAGCTGAGGTTGTCGCTGAGGCCATCGTTGCCGCCGGCATCAACAAGGACAGGATCATCACTGAGTATTTCGGTGACACCGTCAATCCATTCGAGACTCCTGAGGAGAACCGTGTCGCTGTCTGCCTCGTTAAATAATCTGGCGTGATAATTGAAAGAATATAAAGGCTGGGTTTCAAACCCCGGCCTTTTTTGAGACTAAAAACAGTAAGTTAATAAATACATTATTTTATTATGAGAATTGTACGTGTTACTGGCAGGGAGATTCTTGATTCAAGAGGAAACCCTACAATCGAGTGTGAAGTTGAACTCGAATCCGGCATCATCGGTGTCGCTTCCGTTCCATCAGGCGCATCAACAGGCGAGAACGAGGCTCTTGAGCTTCGTGACGGTGACCCTAAGCGCTACGGCGGAAAGGGCGTTCTCAAGGCTGTCGCCAACATCAACGAGAAGATCGCTCCAGAAATCATCGGAATGTCCTGCCTTGAGCAGAGGGCTATCGATGAGGCTATGATCAAACTCGACGGCACCGCCACCAAGAGCAACCTCGGCGCAAACGCCATCCTCGGTGTTTCCCTCGCTGTCGCTCACGCCGCCGCCAACTACCTTGACATTCCTCTCTACCGCTACATCGGTGGAACCAACGGCCACGTGCTTCCTGTTCCTATGATGAATATCATCAACGGTGGGGCCCACTCAGACGCTCCTATCGCTTTCCAGGAGTTCATGATCCGTCCTGTAGGCGCCAAGAGCATCGCCGAAGGTGTAAGAATGGGTGCCGAGGTGTTCCACGCTCTCCAGAAGGTTCTCAAGGGCCGCGGACTCTCTACCGCTGTCGGTGACGAGGGTGGTTTCGCTCCAAAGCTGGGCGGCATCAACGACGCTCTCGACTGCATTATGGAGGCTATCGAGAAGGCTGGTTACAAGCCAGGCGCTGATGTTACCATCGCTATGGACTGCGCCGCATCAGAGTTCTGCTTCAAAGAGGGCGGCAAGTTCTTCTATGACTACAAGCAGCTCAAGACCGGTATGGCCAAGGATCCAGAGGGAAAGAAACTCTCTACCGAGGAGCAGATCGCTTACCTTGAGGAGCTCATCACCAAGTATCCTATCGACTCCATCGAGGACGGCCTCAGCGAGGAAGACTGGGAAGGCTGGGTTAAGCTTACCGCCGCTATCGGTGGCAAGTGCCAGCTTGTAGGTGACGACCTTTTCGTTACCAACACCAAGTACCTTGAGAAGGGTATCAAGATGGGCGCTGGTAACTCCATCCTCATCAAGGTTAACCAGATCGGTTCCCTGACCGAGACCCTCGACGCCATCGAGATGGCTCACCGTCACGGCTACACCACCGTTACCTCTCACCGTTCAGGCGAGACCGAGGACACCACGATCGCTGACATCGCTGTCGCTACCAACAGCGGTCAGATCAAGACCGGTTCCCTCAGCCGCACCGACCGTATCGCCAAGTACAACCGTCTGATGAAGATCGAGATGGAGCTCGGCGAGACAGCCCAGTATGGCTACAAGAAACTTAAGTAATTTCGATAGCAATTATCGAATATATCAAAAAGTCTTAAAAAAGGCGGGTTCGATGTTAAAATCGGCCCGCTTTTTTGTCGTTTGGGGGAATTTGTGTAAATTTGGCTTGGATTTTTCAGCAGTGAGATTTCGTCGCGTGAGCGACACGTTAACAACCATATTCAAAATGGCAGAAAAAGAAAACATAGGGTACATTGCCCAGGTCATCGGACCTGTGGTGGATGTCCATTTCGATGTGACTGATGAGGAGGCTCAGCTTCCGCGTATTCACGACGCTCTTGATGTCGAAAGAGGCGAGGGAAAAAGGCCTTTGGTCATTGAGGTTCAGCAACATATCGGTGAAGACACCGTAAGGTGTGTCGCTATGGACTCGACAGACGGTTTGAGACGCGGAATGAAGGCTGTGAACACTCACGCTCCGATCTCGATGCCTACCGGGGCGCAGATCAGAGGCCGTGTCATGAACGTTGTCGGGGATTCCATTGACGGACTCGGCGATCTCAACGAAGACAATTCCTTGCCTATACACCGTGAGCCTCCTAAGTTCGAGGATCTCAAGACCTCGCAGGAAGTGCTTTACACCGGCATCAAGGTCATTGACCTTCTGGAGCCGTATCTGAAAGGTGGTAAGATCGGCCTTTTCGGTGGAGCCGGAGTCGGTAAGACAGTGCTCATCAAGGAGTTGATCAATAATATAGCCAAGAAACATAACGGATTCTCAATCTTCGCCGGAGTAGGGGAGCGTACCAGGGAAGGTAATGACCTGCTTCGTGAGATGATCGAGTCCGGTGTCATCAAGTATGGTGACGAGTTCGTGAAGTCGATGGAGGAAGGCCATTGGGATCTCTCCAAGGTCGATCGCAAAGAACTTGAGAAATCCCAGGTGGCGATGGTGTTCGGCCAGATGAACGAACCGCCGGGAGCGCGTTCCTCAGTGGCCCTGTCCGGACTGACCCTCGCCGAGTCTTTCAGAGACAGTGACAAGGGTGACGGCCCGAGGGACATCCTCTTCTTCATCGACAACATATTCAGGTTCACCCAGGCCGGTTCCGAGGTGTCCGCCCTTTTGGGACGAATGCCTTCCGCCGTGGGTTACCAGCCGACACTTGCCACGGAGATGGGCCAGATGCAGGAGCGCATCACTTCGACGAAGAACGGCTCTATCACCTCAGTCCAGGCTGTTTACGTGCCGGCGGACGACTTGACCGACCCTGCTCCTGCGACCACCTTCTCCCACCTCGATGCAACGACGGTGCTCAGCAGAAAAATCACTGAGTTAGGAATATACCCGGCCGTGGATCCGCTTGAGTCCACTTCCCGAATCCTTGACCCTAACATCGTGGGACAGGATCACTACGACACCGCCCAGAGGGTGAAGCAGATCCTCCAGAGGAACAAGGAGCTTCAGGACATCATCGCGATCCTTGGTATGGACGAGCTTTCGGACGAGGACAAGCTGACCGTGAACCGTGCCCGTCGTGTGCAGAGGTTCTTGTCACAGCCGTTCGCTGTGGCTGAGCAGTTTACTGGCGTGCCGGGCGTGATGGTGGACATTCAGGACACGATCGACGGCTTCCGCCGGATTCTCGACGGTGAGGTGGACTACCTGCCGGAGCAGGCGTTCCTCAATGTCGGGACCTTGGACGATGCGATCAAGAAGGGCGAGGCTATTCTCGCTCAGGCGAAGTAGGAATATACCGGAGAAAGTTTTAGGAATATGTCAGAGAAAACCTCAGAGATGATTCTGGATGTCATTTCACCTGAAAGGACATTGGTTCACGCTGCCGTTGAGGCTGTGGAGCTTCCCGGCACGAAGGGCCGTTTCGAGGTCCTGCTGGATCACGCTCCGCTGATCTCTTCGTTGGAGAAGGGCGTGATTGCTTATCGTAACGGTGAGGGCACGGACAAGGTGGCGATTTCCTCTGGCTTTGTGGAAGTTAATGATAATCACGTTGTAGCTTGCGTGGAACTGTGATGAGAAAGTGGATCTACATATTCATTGGTCTTTTGCTTCCGTTGTCTTTGGCCGCGGAGGAGAAGGGTGGTGGCTTTGATATGGATGAATATCTCTACGGCCACGTCCGCGACTCCTACGAGTGGCACATCACCACGGTGAAAGGCCATCCGGTCAGCATCCCTCTGCCTGTGATAGTAGCCAGCAAGACCGGCAACGGCTTCCATATATTCAGTTCCAAGCATTTGGAGCGCGGGGAATATGAAGGATTCTACATCGCCCCGGCTGGAAGCAAGTACGAGAACAAGATTGTGGAACGTGCCGCTGACGGCTCAGAGATAAGGCCGTGGGACTTTTCCATCACCAAGAATGTGTTCGGCCTGATGATCAACTGCGCTCTGCTGCTGTTCATAGTGCTCGGAACCGCCAAATGGTACCGGAAACACGACGCCCGTGAGGAGGCCCCGAAAGGCGGAGTCGGCCTGATGGAGATGCTCGTCACGATGATCGAGGATGATGTCATAAAAAGCTGCGTTGGTGAGGACTACAAGAGATACTCGCCTTACCTGCTGACAGCGTTCTTCTTCATATTCATAAACAACCTGATGGGTATCGTGCCGTTCTTCCCTGGTGGAGCGAACATCACCGGCAACATCGCCGTGACGCTCGTGCTGGCACTGTTCACCTTCTTCATTGTCAATATATTCGGAAACAAGCATTATTGGAAGGATATTCTTTGGCCGGAGGTTCCGACCTGGCTGAAGGTGCCGCTTCCGTTGATGCCGGCGATCGAGATAATCGGAATATTCACAAAGCCTTTCAGCTTGATGGTCAGGCTTTTCGCCAACATCCTCGCAGGACACTTCATGATTCTTGGAGTCGTGGCTGTGATATTCCTGACCGCTGAGCTTGGAGCCGCCTTGAACGGCAGCCTTACGGTTGTGGCTGTCCTGCTGGGTGTGTTTATGGATTGTCTGGAACTGCTTGTGGCGTTCATTCAGGCCTACGTCTTCACGATGCTGTCGGCCGTCTTCATAGGACTGTCGCGGCAGAGACCGGAGGCTTCGGAATAATTTTGGAATATTCAGAATAATTAATTTAAAATCATAGGATTATGTTACTTTCTACAATGTTGCTTCAGGCCCTCTCTCTGGGTAGAGTAGGTGCGGCTCTTGGTGCTGGTCTGGCTGCTTTCGCCGCCGCTTTCGGTATCGGTAAGATCGGTACGGCTTCCCTTGAGGCCGGCGCGCGCCAGCCGGAGAAGGCTGACCACTACAGGATGACGGCTATCATCGTCAGCGCCCTCATCGAAGGTGCCTGTCTGTTCGCTATCGTTGTTTGTCTTATCGCGAAATAGCAAATGTCACTCATCACTCCTGATTTCGGATTGCTTGTGTGGATGACGCTGATCTTCGGCATCGTCTTCTTCGTGCTGGCGAAGTGGGGCTTCCCTATGATCACCGGCTCGGTCGAGAAGAGGGCGCAGAGGATAGGTGATTCCATCAAGGCTGCCAAGGAGGCGGAGGAGAAGCTTCGCAATCTGGCTGAGGAACAGTCCCGGATGATCGAGGAGACCAGGCAGGAGCAGAGCCGGATTCTGAAGGAGGCCGCGGCTTCGAGGGACAACATCGTCGAGCAGGCGAAGGTTCAGGCGAGGGAGGAGGCTTCCCGCATTCTGGATCAGGCCCGCACGCAGATCGCCGCCGAGAAGGAGAGCGCTTTGCGGGATGTCCGCAAGGAGGTCGCGCTGCTTTCTGTCAGCGTCGCCGAGAAGGTGCTGAAGGCGAGCCTTTCGGATGGTGCTGAGCAGTCGGCTCTGGTTGATAGGCTTGTGGATGAGGTTTCCTCGTCTAAGGACTTGAAGAATTGATGCTATGAACACAGGAATTATCGCGACACGTTACGCCACCGCACTTCTGAAGCTGGTCGAAGAGACCGGCTCCGGTGAGTTGGTTGCGGCCCAGGTGCAGGTCATTGAGAAGGCTCTTGACGAAGTGCCTGATTTCCGGCGTGCCGTGGATGATCCTGCGGTTGCGGCGGTTCAGAAAATCTCGCTTTTTGAGGCTGCGTTGAAAGATTCGATGGCTCAGGAACTGCATAAATTCCTCGAACTCTTGATCCGTAACGGCCGCATCGGTGATGTAAGGCTGGTTCTGACCACCTTCGTCACTGAATATTACCGCTCACGGCACATCAAGCGCGCGCGGCTTGTGGTCGCTGATCCGGCACTGCTGGACCCTGAGCCAACTCCTTCGGACCCTGTGCCTGTCGAAGGGTCGCTTCGACAAGCTCAGCGACCGGCATTGGAGTCCCGTCTCCGTGATTTGGTCGAGAAACAGACCGGCTGCAGGCTGATCCTGAAAACCGAAGTCAACCCGTCCCTCATAGGCGGCTTCGTATTCGAGGTCGAGGACACCGTCCTGGACGCTAGCGTCTCCCGCCAGCTCGATTTCATCCGGCGTCAATTCATAGAAAAGAACAGAAGAATAGTTTAGTATGGACAACATAAAACCAAGTGAAATCTCCCAGGTGCTTCTGGAACAGCTGAAAGATATCGACACCTCCCTCCAGTTCGAGGAAATCGGCAAAGTCCTTCAGGTCAGCGATGGTGTGGCCAGAATGTACGGCCTGACCAACGCCGAGGCCGGAGAACTGCTCGAATTCGAGAGCGGAGTCATGGGTGTCGTGATGAACCTTGAGCAGGACAATGTCGGTGCCGTGCTTCTCGGCCCTACCGATGAGGTCAAGGAAGGAATGACAGTCCGCAGAACCGGACGGATCGCCTCCATCAAGGTCGGCGAGCAGATGCTCGGAAGAGTGGTCGATCCGCTTGGCGTTCCGCTTGACGGACTCGGCAAGGTCGAAGGAGACCTGACGGAGATGCCGCTGGAGCGCAAGGCTCCCGGTGTAATATTCCGTCAGCCCGTCACCGAGCCTCTCCAGACCGGAATCATGGCGATCGACTCGATGATCCCGATCGGCCGTGGCCAGAGGGAACTCATCATCGGCGACCGTCAGACCGGCAAGACCGCCATCGCCATCGACACGATCATCAACCAGCGCGCCAACTATGAGGCCGGGAATCCTGTCTATTGCATCTATGTGGCTATCGGACAGAAGGGTTCCACCGTGGCCAACATCGTGGAGACGCTCCGCTCGAAGGGTGCGATGGACTACACGGTTGTCATCGCCGCCACCGCCGCCGATCCAGCCGCCCTGCAATATTTCGCACCGTTCGCCGGAGCCGCTGTCGGGGAATATTTCCGTGACACCGGCCGTGCCGCCCTCGTTGTCTATGACGACCTTTCAAAGCAGGCTGTGGCCTACCGTGAGGTCTCGCTGATCCTTCGCCGACCTTCCGGTCGTGAGGCCTATCCTGGCGATGTCTTCTACCTGCACTCAAGGCTTCTGGAAAGAGCCGCGAAGATCATTGACCAGCAGGAAGTCGCCGAGCGGATGAACGATCTTCCGGATTCGTTGAAGGGCAAGGTCAAGGCCGGCGGCTCGCTGACAGCCCTCCCGATCATCGAGACCCAGGCCGGCGACGTGTCCGCCTACATCCCGACCAACGTGATCTCCATCACCGACGGTCAGATCTACCTTGAGACCGACCTGTTCAACCAGGGCCAGCGTCCGGCCATCAATGTGGGCATCTCCGTGTCCCGTGTCGGCGGAGCCGCTCAGGTGAAGTCGATGAAGAGTGTGGCCGGAACCCTGAAGATCGAGCAGGCGCAGTTCAACGAGCTGGAGTCATTCTCGAAGTATTCATCGGATGTGGACAGAGTGACGGAAATGGTTCTGGACAAGGGCCGCAAGAACAATCAGCAGCTGATCCAGCCGCAGTACTCTCCGATGCCGGTCGGTGAGGAGGTCGCCGTCCTTTATTGCGGCACCCACGGCTTGATGAAGGACATCAGCCTGGATCAGGTGCATGAGTTCGATGTCCTGTTCCTTGAACGGATGAGGGCCACCCATCAGACCGATGTACTTGACAAACTGTCGGCGGGAAAGGTGGATCCGGAACTGTTCACCGTGATCGAGGATGTGGCTTCCGGCGTGGTGAGGTCAATTCTTATAGATTCCGGCAAAAGGAAGATGAAAGTCAAGAAGTTCAATTAGTTGTAGAAGAATATGCCGTCACTGAAGGAGATAAAGGGCAGGATCAATTCCATCAGCAGCACTCTGGCGATCACCTCGGCGATGAAGATGGTGGCAGCCGCGAAGCTGCAGAAAGCGCAGATGGCGATTCAGAACATGCTTCCGTACGAGAGGCGTCTGCACTCGATGCTCCTCGACCTGATGGGGGCAATGAATATTTCCGCCGCGGCTTCGGAAGATGGTTCCGTACGTGGCTCAGGATCAGCTGAACGTGGATTTGACCAGAGTGGTGATCGGTTGAGCCTGTCGAACCGGCACGACCTGGCGGGGATGGATGGGGCATATTCATTGATGGCTCAGCGTGAGGTGCGAAAGGTGGCGATTGTCGCCTTCGCATCCAACTCTTCGCTGTGCGGCGCGTTCAATTCCAACGCCATCCGGGAGGCCACAGCGGTGATCAATGAATATCGTGCCTCGGGTCTCCGTGATTCCGACATTGTGGTCTATTCGGTTGGCCGCAAGATGGCGGAAGCGATGAAGAAGCTTGGCTTCCCAAGTCCCGCGGATTTCACGAAGATGTCGGATTCTCCCTCATACGATGCGGCCTCCGCTTTGGCTCAGGAACTGTTTGACGGCTTTGTCTCCGGTCGGTTCGACAAGGTGGAGCTGGTTTATAATCACTATAAATCAACCTCTTCACAGCCGACCACAAGGCAGACCTATCTGCCTCTGTCCTTGGCCGATGCCACCGCTGACATTCAGGTCGGGAAGATCACCGATTCCGCCTCTGAATCCGACACGAACAGGGGCGCTGAGCCTGTCGGAGCGCCGGTGGTTCGACAGGGCTCACCAACCACAGAGGACCTGATCGTAGAGCCATCCAAGGAGGAGCTGATAGCCACACTTCTCCCGAAGGTGGTCCGTCTCCGCGTATTCACCACCCTTTTGGACAGCACCGCCGCCGAGCAAGCCGCCCGCACCGTAGCTATGCAGCTCGCCACCGACAACGGCAACGACCTCCTGCAGGAACTCACCCTTGAGTACAACAAAGGCCGTCAGCAGAAGATCACCTCCGAGATCCTCGACCTCGTCGGTGGTTCGATGCAGTAATCCACCGGTCACTGAGTTTGTCGAAGTGCCCGATGAATATTTCGATAATCAAATCTTTTTTTTGTGTCTTCTTTGCGAAATTTCGTATCTTGAACCAGAAAATGACCAATGATTATGGGACACAATCTTAAATTCTTGATTATTACAATAATAGCGATATCTTTGACTGACGCGCTTGCCGCACGGACATATTCAAGAAGAGTAGTGCTTGGTGACGAGAGGTTCGAGGAGTACCAGACGCTGCTGCAAGGGAAGCGGGTTGCGGTGTTCAGCAATCAGACGGGTATAGTCGGAGACAAGGTGACCGGCTCCAAGTTGGCAGACGCTCTTGCTGAATATGGCGGGTGCTTTCCTCGAAAGAGAGTTGATGAGATTTCCTTGATCCCGTTCACCGAACCTTCCGTCCCTGGCGGAAAGATTGAGTACGGTCAGCACATTGTTGATGCCTTGATCGAAAAAGGAGTGGATGTCAAGGCAATCTTCTCTCCGGAGCACGGCTTCCGTGGCAACGCCGATGCCGGAGAGCACGTCAGCAGCAGTGTGGACGAGAAAACCGGAGTGGAGATCCTGTCGCTTTACGAGAAAGGCTCACGGATTCCGAGCAAGGAGAAAACCGATAAGTTTGATGTCCTTGTGATTGATATTCAGGATGTAGGCCTTAGGTACTATACCTATTATATCACAATGCATCATCTGATGGAGGCCTGCGCCAGAGACGGGAAACAGGTCGTCATTCTTGACCGCCCGAACCCTAACGGCTTCTATGTTGACGGTCCTGTCCTGGATATGAAATTCAAGTCCGGTGTCGGTTGGCTGCCGATCACGACTGTTCACGGAATGACGCTCGGTGAGTTGGCGCTGATGATCAACGGCGAGAAATGGCTGGAGAACGGTACCTGCGACCTGACTGTGGTTCCGTGCCTGAATTACACCCATAACACCCGCTACAGCCTTATCCTGCCGCCTTCCCCGAACATTAAGGACATGAGGGCAGTGTACCTATATTCATCAACCTGCTACTTCGAGGGTACGGTGGTCAGCCTCGGCCGCGGCACGCAGTTCCCGTTTGAGACCTACGGGCATCCGGCGATGACGGGATATTCCTTCTCCTTTGTGCCTCGAAGCATCCCCGGCGCGAAAAGCCCGCAGTTCCTGGATGAGGAGTGCCACGGCGTTGACCTTCGCCGCAAGCCGCTCCGCGACATTTGGGCGGAAAAGATCAATCTTGAATATGTCATCGATGCTTACCGCAATCTGAATATGGGCGATAAGTTCTTCGGTAAGAACAACTTCTTTGAACTTCTCGCCGGTGTGGACTGGTTCCGCTCGATGATAGAGGAAGGCTTTCCGTCCACCGTCACCGCTTCCTCCGTCACATCTTCACTCGCCGCCGAGATTTCCGCCCGCTGGGCTCCCGATGTCGAAAACTTCAAGTTCCGCCGCGCGCCTTACCTGATTTACGAAGAATAGTACATTCCTCTGTGATACGACGCGCTAAGATCTCCGCCTAAGCACATCCTTTGGGGCTTGACCCTTCACCGACTACTGTTTTCTCCGGTAAAAGGCCTTTCTGCCGGAGAAATCTGGTATAATTGGTCGTTTGTCCGGTGAATGGGCATTATCCCGGACAAGCGACCAAATGTTAAAAAAACCGAAGCGAGGTTCTCACCCGGCTTCGGCTAATCTTATTCAATACTTATGAAATAACTATTGAGTCAGTTTTTGGTTTATGAGTAAAAATATTTATGTCGATAGGGGATTATGCCATTTCCGTGCCAAAGTTGTATCTGGTATGAAAATATTTTCGTCTTTATAGTCTAAATTCTTGAATATCTGCTGTTTTTGTACATTCCTGAAAAAATTATAACTATGGTTATAATAACGGACGTTATAATTTTGCTGAAATGGGCTTTGAATATTACCGTAAAAGATGTTCTTTGTTGTGAAGCCGCACTCGCTTGGAATCCTGGATGCAGGAGAGTTAGAGTCGCGCCATAGTAGGATGATCTTCGTGGAGATGTAGGACTTGCTTGGGCTTGGTCCGTGAAGAAGAATTTGATAATATGCCTGGCGTTGGTTAACTTTGTGGCGTTATGGTGCAGGCAACAGGCATAGATTCTTTGTTTAGACTTTACTACAAGCCTTTGTGTATCTATGCGTTGCACTATCTCAAGGACAAGGATCTGATCGAGGATCTGGTGCAGGAGGCTTTTACGGCATATTGGATGAAACAGACTTCGGATGGTGGGATTGACAGCCCGAGGGCTTATCTCTACACGACCGTGAGAAACCGATGCATCGATGTGCTTAGGAAAGAACAGCATCAGAATGTGTGCTTGGACAGCGTAGGTGAGGATGTCCTTCCGATTGAGGATGGCGTTGTGATTTCCGATGATGAGGCCGTGGACAATTCCGTCAAGGAGGCGCGGATCTGGTCAGCCATTGATCGCCTCCCGGCCAAGAGACGGAGAATATTCCTGATGAGCCGCCGTGACGGGATGAAGTACAGCGAGATAGCACAGTCGCTCGGCCTTTCCGAGAACACCGTCCGCAATCAGATCAGCAAAGCCCTGGACTCCATCCGCCAAGGTGTAAAGAAGGTCATCCTCTTCCTGATGTCGCTCTAGAATATTCAGACATCGCCTTAAGCCTTGAGAAGGAGCGACTAACAAGGAGCTTTTGCCGTACGTTTTCTGCCCCATAAACCATAAGCCCCCGCTCTTCCAGGTGTGAAAAACCTTGCGCACCTAAAATGTCATCTGCTTGATGGCAAGCGAGTTGCACTTCCGGGTGCGAGCATATTCGCGCACCTGAGAGTTATTGACATATTGTGAAGAATGTTGTTATATTTGAGAATATTTCAGAAAAAGGATGGTACTTTTTAGAACTGCTGCGTCTTACTTGTGAAACTACCCTAATAGGATTTGGGCAGTAGATAAGTTTAAAATTGTAACATTATGAAAAAAACGATGTTATTTACATTACCGATTGTGGTAATCTTTTCTATCCTGTGTACTATACCTTCTTGTACCAAGGAAGAATACCAATTAGCAAATAGTTGCTCAACTGAACTATCTACAAAAGAACAGTTTGCGGAACTGCTTTCTGCAGTAACCTCCAATAGTGAGGAACTTAGGTGTTTTCTCAAAAAGGAAGCATTACGCCAATATGATAAAGATTACGATGTGTTCTATCCTTTCGTTAGAGATAAAATCGTTTGTGGAGAAAAGACATTTAGAGATTGTTTGCTGGATTATGTGGATGAGAAATCTCTGTTAAAAATAGAGAATGATAATCCTTTTTTGACAATATATGTGCCAGATTGGGAATGGTTAGGTGCATTTAGTGTTAATGATTGGGATACCTCAAATGATGATGTGTTTGTTGGAATTGCTGACAATAATAGTAAGCATAGGCTATTTTCTAACGGAGCATATTTTGGAACATTAAACGAAGGTGAAATTCCAAATTTCCCTATTATGATTATTAAGGATAATGAACGGATGACCTTAACTCAACCTGCTACAAGAGCAGAAAGTCTTGAGTATTCATTTGTTGATGATGCCTTTGATAATTCTATAAGTACGAGGGTGACGGCGCAGGAGTATAGACGCTATTTTGCGGTAAATCCAGGTTCAAATTATGTGTCAAAATCAGATTTTGCTAAAATTAGTCCAGAATCAATTGCCGCTTGGAAAGAATATGGTGATGATGAATATGAATCTCAAAGAAATCTCGTATATTTCAATGCTAAGAAAAACGAGAATAGGGGATTAATAAACCCAAAAATCAGAGAGAGCATAGTTGCCATTAAACTTATTGATACAAATTGTATTGAAGAAGATGAGAAGGATCCTCATCTTCATAAGGCGAAAAAGAAACGTTCAGATTTCAGTGATGAGGATCTATTGGAAGAAATTTGGAGTGAGGGAAACCTTGAAATAAAATTTCACGTAACCACCCTTGACCAAAATAATCAATCAATTGTGCTATGCGACAATGCACTTAGCGTTAAGCCTAAAGATTTGTTTGATGTTTCTTCAATTAAGTGTCATTTTTATCATAAAAGTACGTTTTCTCCTAAAGAATATGTTTATTTGCCAACGAAATCAGACTTGGTTCCGAAATGGTATTATCTTCCAGATGTTCTAAAACTTGATTACTGGAATCTTTCCAAGGAGTCTACTGCATTGTCAGTATATGTATATGAACTTGATGCAGAAATTACAGATGAAGTTGAGTTGAATGAATCGTTAACAAAGCAGAATAGTATTTCTTTCGGTGCTAAAATTGGAGGTAAATATGAACTTAATTTCGATTTTAATGCGCCAACTAGCACCGTGACACATAAATACACTGTGAAGAAAGGTTCTGATAAATTAGGCGATATCGTTGTGTACTATAATGATTATATTATCAAATCTGAAACGACAGATAAGTATGAACTTAATTATTATAGTACTGGTAAAATTAATTTTATAATTGTTCCTTTGAAATAGTTATTGATATGCGTCATTTTTTTCAATTTTTGCCAATTCTCGTTTTCCTGGTGCTTTCATCTTGTAGAGGGTATGGTACTGACGATGAAGGTGAATATTATGTGAGGTATGAGGCTGAGGCTGTGTCCGAGGCGGTTGCGGTGGAGGAACATCCTATCATAGTCGCTGTGCCGGCAGTGTATAAAGTTCAGGGCAACAGCACTACTTGTTATTGCAAGCAATTTTTTGAGAAGGAATATGGGCCTTTCTTCAGTGGTGAGAAGGCTTCCATAATGGTGGCGGATTCTCCTGACGAGCATACTTATACCGTGTCCATATATGTTAAGCGGGGGCGTGAAGGATTGTATAACCTAGTGAATCAAGGGAAGTACGGAGCATCGTATGTGATGCCATAAAGTATTGGGCGTTAACGCGAGCTAAAGATGATTCTAACGACTAAGTTTAGTGAATATATAAACCGTGTGATGATGAAAAGTCTTATCAAAGGTGTTTTGCTGGTGATTCTTGCTTTGCCGCAAGTCTCGTTGGACTGTCTTTCGCAAGATAAGGAGACGGTCTCAATGAACTTGGACAGGCTCAAGGAGCGGTTAGGGGTGCGGTTTGTTTACGATTCGGAACTCGGAAAACTTCTTGATAAGAACTATGAGGGAACTTCCGTCGAGGGACTGACACTGGAGAAGGCTTTGGGCAGGCTTCTGGAGGGCACGGGCATCAAGTGGGAGATTCGTGGCGGCTATGTGGTTCTGACACGTGACGTTCCGGTTAAGAAGCGTTATACGGTCTGTGGGTATGTCACGGACGAGGCGACGGGGGAGACACTGATCGGGGCCGGGGTTGTGGTCTCTGAGCCTGCCGAAGTGACCGCAAGCTCAGTCGCTTCGACAAACTCAGCGACCGGAAAGACCGGCACCTCCACCAACAACTTCGGTTTCTATTCACTGACTCTCCCGGAGGGCGAGGTCGAACTGACATATTCATACATAGGATGCGCCGCCAAGACAAAGAGAATCAACCTGAAAAAGAACCTAACTCTCAATGTGGCTCTGGCCCCGTCCGCGGAAATCAAGAGCGCCCGGATAACCGCCCGCAAGGACGCTGGAATCCGCTCTACCTATATGGGTGCGGTTGAGGTGCCGAACGAGTTGATCGCCAACACTCCGGTCGTCCTCGGCGAGACCGATGTGCTGAAAACCCTCCAGATGATGCCGGGCGTGCAAGGCGGAAACGAAGGACTCTCAGGAATATACGTCCGTGGAGGCGGCGTTGACGAGAACTTGATGCTGCTGGATGGCACGGCCATCTATAATGTCAGCCACCTTTTCGGCCTGCTGTCCGTGTTCACTCCGGAGGCTGTCAAGAAGGTCACGGTCTATAAAGGCTCGTTCCCGGCACGGTACGGAGGCAGGGTCTCCAGCGTGGTGGACGTGAGGACAAATGACGGCAACTCGAAGAAACTCTCCGGAAGTGTCACCGCCGGATTCCTCGCCGAGAAATTCCATCTGGAAGGCCCGCTGAAGAACGAAAACACGACGTTCTCGCTGAGTGCCAGAGGAATGCACACTTTCCTTTTCGACCGTGTCATCAAATGGGCCGGCAGCCCGCTGAACTATGCCTTCTACGACATCAACGCGAAGGTCTCCCACAAGTTCTCCGATCGGAGCCGAGGTTGGATCGGTCTCTACAGCGGACGGGACTATTTCCGTTACGAGAAAACCTCCAAGTCCAGCAAGCGGTTCTATGGTTCTGATTACGAGCCTTATACAATGCTGACCGAGGATGAGTCCAATCTTAACCTGAGTTGGGGCAACAATGTCCTGTCCGCAAGGTGGACCTACATATTCAGTAACAAGCTTTTCGCTGATTTCACGGCCTACGGCAACCTTTATAGGATGAGGATGCATTCCGTCACCAGAAATTCCGAGACATCCGAGGTTGGCGAGACATCCTTCCGGAGCGATGCCGGCTACACTTCCGGAATCCTTGACGCAGGCTTAAAAGCAGATTTCGATTACACTCCTTCAACCAACCATTTGATCAAGTTCGGCGGAGAATATGTCCGTCACGGCTATCGTCCTGAAATCACGAAATCCCAGATTAAGGAATTGAACGGCAGCCGTGTCTTCGCCGACACCACCTACAGCGACGCTGCCAGCCGACGTGTGAACGGTAACGAGATGTCACTCTACGTCGAGGACGACATCTCCATTGGCAACCGCTTGACTGTGAACCCAGGCCTGCACCTCAGCCTGTTCAATGTGAGAGGGCGTTTCTATTTCTGCCCGGAGCCGAGAATCTCCGCCAAATTCGACATCACTGATGACTGGTCGGCCAAGGCGGCATATTCAAGGATGTCGCAGTACGTCCATCAGTTGACTTCGGGGACTCTGGACATTCCGACCGATCTTTGGGTTCCGATAACCGAGGAAATCCGCCCCGTGACTTCGGACATCGTCTCCGCCGGCGCGTGCTTCGCTGGCCTGAAAGGCTGGGAATTCTCCCTCGAAGGCTATTACAAAAAGACCGGCAATGTCCTTGAATATAAGGATGGCCGTCTTGCTCTTTCATCTTCCGTCAACTGGGAAGACAATGTGGTGATGGGCGAGGGACGCTCCTACGGTCTGGAACTTTACGCCAGCAAAGTTGTCGGAAAGACCACCGGAACCTTCGCCTACACCCTCTCGAAGGCTGAAAGAATATTCCGGGACGGCAGCATCAACGATGGCAAGTGGTTCCCTGCTCAGTTCGACAGGCGGCACGTCATCAACGCCAGTGTGAGCCACAAATTCAGCTCCCGCATCGACCTCACCGTGGCCTGGACGTTTATGAGCGGAAACTGTATGACCATCCCGACCAGAAGCACGGCCCTCATCACACCGTCGGGTAAAGACATTTCGATCGACTATGTCAGCGGGCGCAACAATTACCGCCTGCCTCCGACGCACCATCTGGATGTCAGCGTGAACTTCCACAAGAAGCGCCGTCACGGCGAGCGGATATGGAATTTCGGAATATACAACCTCTACTGCGCCCAGAACCCTTCCTGGTGCGTCTATGATGCCTTCGAGAAAGAAGGGGAGTGGAAGCCGGCCATCTCCAAACGCTCATTCCTCACTTTCCTGCCGTCGTTCAGTTATACCTTTAAATTCTAATGAATATGCGAACGAAGATATTCATACTGTCAATAGTCTCCTCTCTGGCTTTTTTTTCTTGTGAGAAATATATTCCAGTGGAACTTCCTGGTCCGGAGAAGATGCTTGTAGTCAACGCTTTGATGGCTACCGGCGACACAACGCACACTGTCTATGCCGGTATCAGCACGCACGAGAAAACCCTGCCGTTGGAGTCCGGGAGCCTTGAATGCTGGATCAACGGGACGCTCGCCGCTACGGTTGACAAGCCGGAGAAGTCGGATCGTACCATTTACCATAATATGTTCAGATTCCGTGCTGATTTCAAGGCCGGGGATGAGGTGAGGATTGTCGTGGAGTCGGATGAAATGAGAGCGGAGGCAACGACCGTGGTCTTGGAGGCCCCTGTCCTTGCCGGAGTGGACACGACTCATCTGAACAGGAAATCTTCCAGCGGAGGCTATTTCAAGACTTTAGGGATGGGTGTGCACGTGAAGGACAAGCCGGACGAGAAGAACTATTATATGCTTCAGGTCTGGTATTTCGGGGAAAACTACAGAAAGCAGTTGGAGATTGACAATTCAAGTGAGCCACTCCTTAATTCCGGAATAAACACCAGCGTCGGCAACAATGATATGGCCTCAGACAGCTATTTCTCCAATAAGTACAACATATTCACGGATAAAGGTTTCGAGGGTGGATCGCATATATTCAAAATTTCTTTGACCGGCAAGTCGCTTTCCGATGTGACGGTGCGGCTGCTGGCTTTGGACAGGGAGACCTATAATTACATCAACACCGCTTGGTTCGATGATTCAGACCTTGCTGATTGGCTGTTTTTTGTCGATAAACCTTATCCTACCAATGTGATCGGCGACGGCATCGGCCTTGTCTCGGTGATGACATCTTCTGACTATAAAATCGACTGATATGAAAAGAATTGAATATGCCCTCGTAGGTCTTTTGACTTTATGCTCCTGCCAGGAGAAGATTGATTATTGGATGACCGACGCCGCCACCGCCACGATGGACCGCCTTGTCGGGGAATATGTTCTCGAATCCATCGACTGGAGTCTCGGTGCGGTGGATCTTGATGGAGACGGAGTCGCCGATTCGGACTTTGCCAAGGAAATCACTGCGGTCAGGCCTGGGGATATCTATACTCGCTTGTCTGTCGATATGGATGGCAATGAACGCTATATGGTCAGAATTGATTGGGTTGGATGTGTTGTGGCTGACATAGAGTACTATCCTGGAAGATCCTGGCAGATCATCAATTGGAATTTTTTCAAGGTAGGAGGAACGATTGAGTTTGACAAGGACGGGAACTATACCGTCACCCCTGTCGCTTCCCCAGTCGAGTATGATGAGTTCTCCGGAAAGGAGGAGAGAGTCTATTGCATAAAGGATATGGAGTATTCTTTTGAAGGATCTGACCGACTGATATTCAAGGCTGAGACAGCGGTTTATGACTATGCCACGGACAGCATCCAGAGAGGCACGATGACATATTCCTTCAAATGCGTCTCCGGCAAAGGAATGGTTCGGCAAGCTCACCAACCAAATGTGTACAACTCGGTCGCTGAGCCTGTCGAAGCGACTGCATAAAAGATAATTGTCATGAAAACCAAGGAAGACAGAATGATAGACTTCGTGGCCAAGTCCTACGAAGAGAACCGCTTTGACCCGAAGAAAGCCTTGGCACGGTCGCAGAACGGCTCCTTGCGTCGGTCGCTGAGCCTGTCGAAGCGCACTGTGATGTTGAAACGCATCGCCGGAGCCGCGGCAGCGGCCGCTGTCGGCATATTCCTTTATCTTTCATGGCTAACCTCATGGACCGACTATGCCGCCTACGACATTGCCCAGACCTTCACTCTTCCGGATTCCTCGTCCGTTACCCTTGCCCCTGGATCCACCCTTCGTCTCCAGAAGCACAAGGACAAGCGTCTGGTCCAGATGACAGGCAAGGTTTATTTCAACGTCCGTCACGATGACCGCGCCCCTTTCCGTGTTGATGCCGGATCCGGTTTCGTCAAAGTCCTCGGCACCCGCTTTCAGGTTGACTCTCAGGATCCCATCAGCGTGAGCGTTGTCTCGGGCAAGGTCCTCTTCTCTGCCATAAGGTCTGGCGAAGAAGCCCTGATCCTGACCAAGGGACAGTCCGCGGTTTTGGATCCGGCTGCGTCAAAGCCAGTTGAAATCACTCCGAAACACCCTAACCCTGCCGCATGGGCCACCGGCGAGTTTATCTACGACAACACCCCGCTGCCAGAAGTTCTCTCCGAGCTCTCTGAATATTACGATGTCACGCTCGTTGCTTTTGATGCCGGCCATTCGTCCGGTGAATCCCGCCGCCTGAGCGGAGAGTTCTCCACGTCCTCCCTCCAGGAAATCCTGAACCTCATCAATTCTGCCCTCGGCACGGACATCCAGATCGAAAGCCAACCCACTCGCTAGTGTCTATGTTCTGTTCTCGGGTATATGTTAATATTTGCGTGGCGGCTAATATCCTGATTATTCGTCTGTTGCTATATTGTTCTCCTGCTAAAACAAGGACTGGATGACCTATTCAATATATTCATTTATAATGATTTATCCGCCACGGCGTGTTTAAGGGTCTCGGCTTCTGGTGAATTTTTTGAAAACTTTATGCAAGGTTTCCGGCGGAGATGATTTAGTAATGCGTCGGACCGGGAACGGTCTTACGGTACTTAAACTATTATTAACAATTAAAGATTTAAACTAATGAAAAGTTTTTTCAGTTCAGTTGTGACGGCAGCCCTCTGCCTCTGCTCATTCGCATTCGTCTCTTGCGACAAGAACGAAAACAAAACTCCGGATCCTCTTACATTCAGTGTGACGAAGGCTGAGGTTGAGGTTGGTAAGACCGTTGAGGTTACCGTGAAGAACGGCACACAGCCTTTCACGGTAAAGTCAAGCGATGAGAAGATAGCCACAGTGAAGGTGGAGAAAGAAAAGATCACTGTTACAGGAGTGGCAGGGGGAACAGCCACGATCTCTGTAGTAGACAAAAATCAGACGACGGGTTCGTTTACCGTAACGGTAAAGGCTGCGGCAAAGAAGCTGGAGTTTGACAAGGCCGAGGTTACTGTCGGAGTTGAGAAGGAAGAGGTTGTCACAGTCAAGTCAGGTACCGCTCCATACACAGTGAAGGTTACGGATGCGGCTGTCGCTACCGCCATCGTGAAAGAGGCTGCCATCACCGTGAAGGGTGTCAAGGCCGGAACCACCACACTTACCGTGACCGACAAGGACGGCAAGACCGGAGAGGTTGCAATCAAAGTCGAGTAACAATCAATCAAAGAATCGATTTCATTTATAATTGGTATGGGGATCCGCAGTATGCGGGTTCCCTTTTTTTGTTAGGCGTATTGGGATAATCGAACCGATTAATGTAAGTCAGTCACTGAGCCTGTCGAAGTGACTGGACATAAACATAATACAAAAACGGCTTTGCGGAACAATCTGCAAAGCCGTTAAAAATTTGCGGAGAGAGCGAGATTCGAACTCGCGAGCCCCTTTAGGAGGCCACACGCTTTCCAGGCGTGCCTCTTCAGCCACTCGAGCATCTCTCCAATGGTCCGCATTTTTAGTTGCGGACTGCAAAGATAATCAAAACCTTTGAATATTCAGCGTCTGTGACGAATAATTTTCAATCACAGTCTGTCGAAGTTACAGTCTGTCGAAGTTACAGTCTGTATTTCGCAATATTCTGTAGATGAGCAAGTTTTGGAATGCTGCCCTCCTAAACCGCCCGGAACGAATCCGTAACCCCTTGTGAATGAGGAAGTGATGTTCCACCTTTCATTCTTCCTCTTGTGAAACGACTCGGTCGTTGGATCTATGGCCTGGCAAGCCTCACGAATTACAATGTGTTCCTTTTCAACTTCTCGACGTAGGCCTCGATGCGGCGGAGCTCACGAGGAATGGAGATGCTTTGAGGGCAATGCTCGATGCACTGTTTGCAACCGATGCAGTGGTTGGCCTGGCGGACGGACGGGATGGCCCGGTCGTAGCTCACGAGATAGGCCCGGCGCAGCTTGCGGTAATTCTCCTGCTCGGTGCTCTGGGCGATCTCGCCCTCGTTGACGCATTCGTTGTAGTGCTTGAATATTCCCGGAATATCGACTCCGTAAGGGCAAGGCATACAGTACTTGCAGTCGTTGCAGTTGATGGTCGGGAAGCTAGCCATTATGCCGGCGATCTCGGTGCCGAGGAACTCTTTCTCCTCGTCGGTCAAGTACTTGAAGTCCTTGAATGTGCGCAGGTTATCCTCAAGATGTTCCTGATAGACCATTCCGCTCAGCACCGTCAGGATTCTCGGGTACGATCCCACGAATCTGAACGCCCACGAAGCGAGTGAGGCTTTCGGATCACGCTCCTTTAACCTGTTCACGACACTTTCCGCCGGATTGGCCAGACGGCCACCTTGGAGAGGCTCCATAATCACGATCGGAATCTCCCTCTTGTCCAGCTCGTCGTACAGGTACTCGGCGTTGACATTGCGCTGGCCGTCAGCGTGTTTCCAGTCGAAATAGTTCATCTGGATCTGCACGAAATCCCAGTGGTACTTGTCGTGCAGTTTCAGCAGCTCGTCGAACTGCTGTTGGTTTCCGTGGAATGAAAGTCCGAGTTGACGTATCTTGCCTTTCTCTCGGTCTGCCTGAAGCAGATCCATCATTCCGTTGTTCACGAACCTGTCATCGAAAGCCTCCAGGCCTCCACGGCCGAGAGAGTGAAGCAGGTAGTAGTCCAGATAGTCTGTCTGGAGGTACCTGAACGAGTCGTTGTACAGTTTCAGGGATGCCGCTTTGGAATGATCACTGAAGTTGGACAGCTTCGTGGCGATGTAGTAGGAGTTCCTTGGATGTCTGCTGAGTGCATTGCCTACAGCCTCCTCGGAAAGTCCCTGGAGATAGACCGGAGATGTGTCGTAGTAGTTGACTCCGTGAGCCAAGGCGTAGTCAATCAGTTTGTTGGCGTTCTCCTGATCCACGATGTCCTTCCCACTCTCGTCCTTCTTCATCGTGAATCGCATACATCCGTAACCCAGCAGGGAGACCATGTCCCCGTTGCCCGGATTCTCACGCATCTCCATCTTACCGTTCTCCAGCACATCTTCACTGGAACCATCGTCAAGGATGGCCTCGGCTGTCTTCTTAGGGGCGCACGCTCCGGCAAGAGCCACGGCTCCCACGGCCGCTGTCCCGGCACCGGCTTGTTTGAGAAATTCTCTTCTGTTAATATTTTCTTTCATATTCATGGAATTTGTCGAGACCGCTTTTTCTGAATATGTCCCTTCAGAAGGCTTGTCTCAAAGACCGGTTACACATTATGATGAACACTGTACCCATTGACGGTGATGGCGCTTATCGGGCGGGACGGGCAGAGATTCTCGCACGCTCCGCAGCCGATGCACTTCTCCTCGTTGACCGAAGGGATCCTTGGGCTCTTCTCGTCATCAGGATTCTTCCTGACCATCCTGATCGCTCCGACAGGGCAGTGGTGGGCACAGTTTCCGCAGCTGACCCCGTCACGGTTCACGACACAGAGGTCATAGTCCACGCCAGCAGTGCCGACCTTCCATTCGGTTTTCTCCTCAGGAGTGATCTTCAGGATGGCTCCAGCAGGGCAGACCTCGGAGCATTTCACGCATTCCGGACGGCAGTAGCCTTTCTCAAAAGACATCTCTGGCTGCATCAGGTGCTCAAGTCTGGAGGATGGTCTGAGAACATTGTTCGGGCAGACGGTCACGCAGAGCTGGCAGGCCGTACAGTGCTTATAGAACTTCTCCACGCTCTCGGAACCGAATGGAGTAATAGGCGTTTTTCTGTTCGGGGCTTTCTTTGGAAGCACCTCGGCGAATCCTCCATCTCGCTTCTTGTCCTTGATCTCCTCTTCTTCGGCCCTCATCGGAATGGAAGACAAGAGTGATCCTCCGATGACAGCGGCACCGCCTACCAAGAAGGCTCTTCTTCCTTTGTCGGTCGCTTCGACAGGCTCGGCGACCGGAGATGTCGCATCAATTGTTGAGACACCTTTTCCGTTGTCGGTTACTTCGGCGGTTGGTGAGCCCTGTCGAACCACAGGCTCTGCGACCGGAGTCGGAGCTGCTGAGGAGCGATTTTGGCCGTTTTTGCTCTCGTCGGAGGTCATTTTACTCCCGACTGGAGCATTTTGTGGCGTTTTTGCTCCCGTGGAGCCCGAACCAACCCCTCTTCCCCAGGCGAACCGGTACTTGAGCGCTCCGAGCCGGCAAGAATCAATGCAGTCAAAGCAATCGACACATCTGCTATAGTCAATCTTATGGTTGTCAACATCAATGCAGGCCGCCTTGCACTTCCTTTCGCAGGCGTGGCAGCTCTTGCACTTTGACTTGTCGATCACCGGACGGAACATAGCGAACCGCGAGAAGAAACTCAGCGTGGTTCCCACCGGACAGATTGTGTTGCAATAGGTTCTGCCGTTCCTCCAGGCGAGGGCCACCACGACAACAAATGTCACCGCCGCCACGATCAAAGTCGGCAGACTCTTCAGCCAAACATCCTTTGTCACAAACGCATAACTATCCTGCCTCTCGGCGATCCAGGCGAGCAGGTTGTTGCCCCACTGCCAAACCGGCGCGAGCAGACTCTGCACCATTCTACCGTAAACGCTGTATGGAGCCAGAAGCGCTACAAGAGCATTGAGCCCGGCGACCAGCGCGATCACGAACAGCACCAACACCCCGTAGCGCAACCATTTGATTTCCTTTGAATATGAGAACCTTGCCTTCTTGCCTTTTCTCCTGGAACTGAGGTTGGACACGCAGTCCTGGAATATACCCAACGGGCATATCACCGAGCAGTAGATTCTGCCGAAAAGCAGTGTCAGTACCAGCAGAATGGCGATGACAACGAAGTTGAGGGCCAGAACAGCCGGCAGGAACTGGATTTTGGCGAGCCATCCGAACCAAAGATGAAGTGTTCCGGTGAAGTCCAGAAACAGCAGCGTGACTGCAACGAAGCAGATCGCTGCCAGAGTGATTCTAATTATTCGGAGCATAGTGTTTGTAAGCCAAAATGTTACGTAAAGATAAAGAAAAATCCTGAAATGATATTAATCCAGAATCACCAACGCCATTGACTTGTGCGAGAACGTCAGCTTGACAACATCGGCCGAAGCCCGGTTGAGGGTTGCCTGCCACCAGTTGTCGAAAACCACTCCACTGGTCTGCCATACCAATCCCTCGGACTTGATATTCAAAGAATTATCAGGGCTGAATATGGACACGGCCCTGCCTTCGCCGACGAAAAGCTCGCAGGAGTCCGTCAATGCGAAAGCCGTTGAATAGTCGGACACCGCATCGACATATATTCTGTCTTCATCAGGATTACCGCTGGCTCCGTAAAGCCGGGCATATTCCATAATCTGTCCAAGGTTGCCGAGGGTGTGGGCCTCACGCTTGCCTGTAGCACCGAGAATGTGCACGGTCTTGACTTCCGGCCAATGCTCCAGCAGGTAGCGGAACGCCTTGGTCTGGTCGTTTGTCTCCTGCTCTTCTTCTCTTATGGCGATGCGGGAATATTCCTTGAGATGCTTCGGCGAGATGGAATCCATATCCCCGATGATGGCATCCGGATCCCTGAGGTCTTTGAATATCTTGTACCGGTGCCGGAGAAACGTGTCCAACGCCCTGTCGCAGCAGATTATCACATCCGCCCGGCGGAGAAGCTCGCGGGGATATTCCTTTTTAGGAAAGTCGCCGCATTCGAGGATGACCGCTTCCATTATGCCTTTGTTTTGGCGATTTCGGCCTTGGAGGTGCCGGCGGTAGTGGTGTAGAGTTCCGGCTCGCGGAATCCGGCGAGGAAGGCCTTGATGTCCATCCGCTTCTTGCCGGCTATCTGCACGTCCTTCAGGGAGATGGCTCCGTCGGCGGTGGTGATGTGGAGGTAGGTCTTGCCGTCGGTGAGGATTCGGCCCGGAATGGTTCCTTCGACAGGCTCATCGACCTTTTCGGCCGTGAAGATCTTCAACTGGGCCGGAGCGCTACCTTCCTTGACGAGTTCGGTGAACGCTGCCGGATAAGGACTCAAACCACGTATGAGATTGTAGATCTGTTTGGTGGAATCATTCCAGTCAATGTGGCACAACTCGCGCGAAAGCTTCGGTGCCGGCTTCAATACCTCGGAACCCTGTATGAAACTTCTCTGGACACGCGTGTCCACATTGCGCTCGATTATGCCCTGAGTCGTCTGTACAACCAATTCCGCGCCGATCTCCATCAGTTTGTCGTGCACATCCCCGGCGGTGTCGGTGTCTGAAATATTGATACCCTGACGCAGGATGATCCCTCCCGTGTCAATGTCCTTGTCGATCATGAACGTCGTCGCGCCGGTTCTGGTCTCTCCGTTGATCACGGCCCAGTTGATAGGAGCCGCTCCACGGTACTGTGGCAGAAGCGCCGCGTGCAGATTGAACGTGCCAAGCTTAGGCATTCCCCATACCTCTTCCGGCAACATCCTGAAAGCCACCACGATGAAGAGATCGGCCTTCATGGCCTTGAGCTGCTTCAGGAACTCCGGATCCTTCAGTTTCACAGGCTGCAGAACCGGAATACCGTGCTCGACAGCGAACTTCTTGACCGCGCTTTCGTTGACTTTCTGTCCCCGGCCACTCGGCTTGTCAGCCACTGTGACCACACCTACAATATTGTATTTCCGCTCCAGGAGTGCCTGAAGTGGCGCCACCGCGAAATCCGGTGTGCCCATATAGACGATTCTCGTCTTCTTGAATATTCCTGCCAACATACTCTTAGCTTTTCTCCACCAATTCTTTATGCTGTCCATGTTTGAGATGTCCGTGTCGTGGATGGCTTTCCATGTCAGGAACAACCCGATAGGCAACAGGATCAACGCGGACGCGAAGGCTCCCGTGGCCGTGCTGATGCTTCCGTCCCTCGCCAGCTTGACTCCGGTGATGTCCACGATCCAGTAGAGGACGAAGAACAGTAGCGAGACGATCGCGGAGACTCCGATTCCTCCTTTTCTTATCAACGCTCCGAGAGGGGCTCCGATGAAGAACATGATGAAGCATGCCAGAGCCTGACCATAGCGTCTCTGGAATTCAAGGGCTGTCCAACGCAGACGGACTGTGTAGTCAAACGCACCGAATTCATAGCTTTCCAGATTTGACCTGAGCTGCCTGGCGTTGTCCGCCGCTTTCTCAAGCGCCTGTGCCGTCGCCTTTTCGTCTTTGAAACTCAGGAACTCCGGGTCGCTGAAATTCCTGGTGATTCCGCACGATGATGTGTCAAGCTGCTTGTTCTGTGTGAAGATGTAGGAAGCCGCCGTGCTGAAGATCTGTTGCGCTTTCGCGCTGTCCCTCATAGCCATGAGCGTGTCCCTCTGCGTCCTGAGTTTCTCCAGCGGCAGAGCCTTGACCTGATCCCCGTACCTTGCGCTGTCCGACTTCTGGAACGCATAGTTCTGAAGCGCTATGACCATTTCCTGTCTGCTGAAGTCTATCTTTTGCAGTTGCAGGGAGGTGTCTCGGTAGTTCTTCTCGTTGGTCTCCTGATAGTTGGTGCCGTTGTACATCCGGAATGTCAGGTAGGACTTGTCCTTGGACATCTTCATTATCGCCGAATCGGCCAACGTAAGACGTGTGTTGCCCTTCCCGTGATGGTCGTAGAGCATCACATCTTTCATCATCCCAGTCTTGTCGTTGCGGCTTCCGACCCGGAGGACATATCCCTCGACTCCATCGTAGAATGTTCCGGAAGGGATCTTGATCTCTTCCTTGGTCTTGCCGATGTCATCCCTCAGCGTGAAGATCTCGTTGTAGGAGACCGGTACAAGGTTGTTGATGACGAAGAAAGTGCCGATGCTGATGAAGAACGAGGCGATGAGAATCGGCAGCATCACCCTGAGAACCGACACTCCGGCCGCTTTCAGGGCGATGAGCTCGTTGTTCTCGCCCATATTCCCGATGGTCATCATCGAGGCGAGCAGTGTGGCCAGCGGCAGCGCCAGCGGCAGCACGGTGCAGCTTCCCCAGAAGAGGAACTCCGCCACGATGCCGAGGCTCAGACCCTTACCGACCAGCTCGTCGATGTAAACCCACAGGAACTGCATCATAAGGATGAAGATGACCACAAGCAGGATCATAAAGAATGGTCCTATGAATGAGGTCAGTATGAATCTGTCAATCTTCTTCATCCCCGAAGCTTTGTTTTATGAATATACCAATGAATATGCCCGTGTCTATGCCGTGATGATCTCCACCATCTTGTCCAGCGCGGCCTGGAGTCCGTCGATATTCCTTCCTCCCGCCGTGGCGAGAACAGGCTGTCCGCCGCCACCGCCCTGGATGAACTTGGCTGCCTCACGGATGTCCTTCGCGGCGTTGTGACCCGCAGCCACAAGGTCGTTGGAGTACATCAGGGCAAGTTGTGGTTTGCCGTCGTGGCTGAATGCCGCGGCAAGGGCGAAATTCTCCACCTCCTTCTGGAGAATCGAGGCCGCTTCCCTGAACATTGCCGGATCGACATCCCTGCTGAACTTAACAACTTTTATTCCATTGATCTCTTCTGCGTTCTCGGAAATCACTTTGGCGAACGAGGCGGCCTTCTCTTTGGCATATTCCTCGATCTTCTTCTTCGCGTCTGAGTTTTCGCTTATGAGCTTGGCCACGGCGGCGGCCACGTCAGGAGCATTGTTGAACATCGTGCGGATGCCCTTGAGGGTGTCGGTGAGGGTGTCGAGGATGTTCTCCGCGGCCTCTCCGGTCACGGCCTCGATCCTGCGCACGCCGGCGGCGATGGCGGATTCTGAGACGATCTTGAAGAAACCGATTCTGCCGGTTGATTTGGCGTGGGTTCCGCCGCAGAGCTCGATGGAGTCACCGAACTTGATGACACGCACCTTGTCACCGTATTTCTCGCCGAAGAGAGCGATGGCTCCCATCGCCTTGGCCTCGTCCATCGTTGCGTCCCTCTTTTCCTCCAGAGGGTAGTCCGCGCGGATGAGCTGGTTGACCCTGTGCTCAACTTGCCTGAGTTCCTCGTCGGTAACCTTGGCGAAGTGTGAGAAGTCGAAACGGAAATAGTCCGGGCCGACGAACGATCCCTTCTGCTCGATGTGTGTGCCGAGCGCTTCACGAAGAGCGAAATCCAGAAGGTGGGTCGCCGTGTGGTTGGCTGTGATCTTAAGTCTGCGCTCCACGTCAACCTTCAGGGTGAAGGTTTCCTCGCAGTCCGCCGGAATCCTCTCGGCGATGTGGATCGTAAGGTTGTTCTCTTTGATTGTGTTGAGGATCTTGACTTCCTCGCCGCTCTCTGAGACGATGACTCCGGTGTCGCCGACCTGTCCGCCCATCTCTGCGTAGAACGGTGTGCGGTCGAAGACCAGCTGGAACATAGTCTTGTTCTTCTGCTTCACGGTGCGCTGCTTGAGAAGCTTCACGCCATCAAGCTCGAAGTTGTCGTAGCCGAGGAATGCCTCTTCCTCACCGTCGTTGTAGATAGTCCAGTCCCCGAACTCGTTGGCCGTGGCGTTGCGCGCCCTGTCCTTCTGCTTCTGGAGCTCCTTGCCGAATCCCTCCATATCAACCGTGTAGCCTTTCTCCGAGGCGATCAGCTCGGTCAGGTCGATCGGGAATCCGTAGGTGTCGTAGAGGATGAAAGCGTCCTCTCCAGGTATTGTCTTCGTGGCGGCGTTCTTGGCGATGTAGTCGTCCATAAGTCTGATTCCGCGGTCGAGAGTCCTCAGGAATGACATCTCCTCCTCACGGATCACGCTCTCGATCAGCTTCTGCTGTTTGGCGATCTCAGGATAGGCCTCTCCCATATCCGCCACAAGCTGAGGAACCAGCGAGCAGAGGAACGGCTCGTCGAATCCGAGGAACGTGTAGCCGTAGCGCACGGCGCGGCGCAGGATCCTTCGGATCACATAGCCGGCCTTGACATTGGACGGCAGCTGGCCGTCGGCGATGGAGAAAGCGATGGCCCTGATGTGGTCGGCGATGACTCTCATAGCCACCTCCGTCTTCTCGCTCTCGTGGTATCTGTGGCCGGAAAGTTCCTCGATCTTATGGATCATTCCGGAGAACACATCAGTGTCGTAGTTGCTGGTCTTGCCCTGAAGCACCATACAGAGCCTCTCGAAGCCCATTCCTGTGTCGATGTTCTTGGCCGGGAGCGGTTCAAGGGATCCGTCAGCCTTGCGGTTGTACTGCATGAACACGAGGTTCCAGATCTCGATGACCTGGTCGTTGTCGGTGTTCACGAGATCCTTTCCAGGAATCTTGGCGATCTCCTCGTCCGGACGCAGGTCGATGTGGATCTCGCTGCAAGGTCCGCAAGGACCCGTGTCACCCATCTCCCAGAAGTTGTCGTGCTTGTTGCCAAGGATGATGTGGTCCGCAGGCATCAGCTTCATCCACGCCTGCCTTGCCTCCTCGTCAAGAGCGGTCCCGTCTTCCGCGGAGCCCTCGAACACAGTCGCGTAGAGCTTTGACTTGTCGATCTTATAGACCTCGGTCAGCAGTTCCCAGGCCCAGCTGATAGCCTCGGCCTTGAAATAGTCCCCGAAGCTCCAGTTGCCCAGCATCTCGAACATCGTGTGATGCCTTCCGTCATGCCCCACGGCCTCAAGGTCATTGTGCTTTCCGCTGACTCTCAGACATTTCTGCGAATCGGTCGCCCTTTTCATCTTAGGCGCTGAGTTGCCGAGGAATATGTCCTTGAACTGGTTCATTCCGGCGTTCGTGAACATCAACGTCGGGTCGTTCTTGATCACCATCGGGGCGGACGGCACAATCGTGTGCCCCTTGGATGCGAAGAAGTCCAAAAATTGCTGTCGAATCTCTTTAGCGGTGTACATATCTAAAAATCAATTAATTCGTGAATATATTCCCGTTTCCTCCCGGAATTTTCTTTCAAAAAGGCACGGAATTGGCAAAATTATAACATTTTTCGGGATATATCGCAAAAAAGGGTATATTTGTAAGTTATGGGAAAGTATATTCTCAATCCGGAGACCTTGTTATATGAGATAAAGGAGGTGTCCTTGAAGTCGAAAGTCTTCAAGGGGTTGCTGCTGTTCGCCGGCAGTGTGGCGATGGCGGTCCTCTATCTCTGGCTGTTCACTTCGGTCCTTGGCTATGATCTGCCTAAGACGGCGTTTCTGAAAGCGGAGCATGCCCGTTGGGACGCCAAGGTCGATCTCATGAACACCAAACTGGACCGTTACGAGGAGGCTCTGGAGGCTTTGAAGGTGAGGGATGATGACATCTACAGATCCATATTCGGAATGAATGAGATTCCCGCCGGGGTCCGTGACGCGGGAATAGGCGGTGTGGACCGGTACTCGTTCCTGAACGGTCTTGAACCGGATGACAGGCTGAAGAACACGGCCCTTAGGATTGACAGGCTGACCAGAAGAACCTACGTCCAGAGCAAGTCATTTGATGAGGTGGCCGCTGTCTCAAAGACGGCCGGAGACATGGCCTCATGCATTCCGGCGATCCCTCCGATTGTCCCTGATCCGTCCAAGTACAGGCTTTCCAGCCAGTTCGGTTACAGGTCGGACCCGTTCACAGGGGGCGTCAGGATGCACACAGGACTTGATTTCGCGATGAAGATCGGCAATCCGGTCTATGCTACGGGTGACGGGGTTGTGGAAGCCGTGAAGTTCGAGTTCTTCGGCTACGGCAACTCCATCACGATCGATCATGGATTCGGCTACAAGACGATTTATGCTCATCTCAATTCCGTCAAGGTGATCGAGGGCATGAAGGTCAAGAGGGGGGATTGCATCGCCGAGAGCGGTAAGTCCGGACGGTCAAGCGGCCCGCACCTCCACTACGAGGTCGTCTATAAAGGGCAGAAAGTCAACCCGGCGAACTATCTGGACCTGTCGATGTCCGCGCAGGAATATTCAGCGATGGTGCGGATGAGGGAGAATGAGTCAGGGAAGCCGTCTTCCGCCGCGCGCCGAGGGTTCAGTGTCAGACGTCGTTAGAAGAGGGGTAGGAATATGGGAGCGAAGTATGAGTTTGACAAGACGCGGATGGAGTTCCGCAAGGTCACGCACTCAGTGTGGACGGTCTTGGGCAAGGCGGTGAAGTATTTCCTTGTGACCGCGTCGCTGGCGGTTGTCTATTATGTAGTGTTCTCTTTTGTGATCAACACTGATTCCGAGCGTAAACTCAAGAGGGAGAACCAGATGTACCGTCAGATGTACAAGAGCCTCTCCGCCCGGGAGGAACTTGTCGGTGATGTCCTGGACGGGCTGCGTGTCAAGGACAACGAGATTTATCATAGGTTGTTCAATTCCGACGCGCCGGATCTCGGAAGCATTTATTCGGACGGCCTGCTGTCCGACGTGGACACGATACCTGACGGGCTGATTGTTGAATATTCCAGGGTGAGACTGGACACGTTGTCAAGGATTTCGGACAGGGTGGAAGCTAATTTCAGACGGATCATGGAGGCCCTTTCTGACCGTAAGGCTGACCTTCCGCCTATGACCAATCCTTTGGCTGGATTCTCTTACGCAAGGACGGGAGCGTCTGTCGGTGACAGGATCAATCCTTTTTATAAGGTGAAGGTTTTCCATGGCGGACTGGATCTGATCTCACAGCAGGGAGAGTCCGTGGTCGCCGCCGCCGATGGGGTTGTCAAAGAGGTCACGCATTCCACAAAAGGTCTCGGGAACGTGGTTACGATCGACCACGGCAACGGCTATCTTACACGTTATGCCCACCTTGAGAACACCCGTGTCACCAAAGGACAGAAACTGGCGCGGGGACAGAATATCGGCCAGGTCGGGATGTCCGGAAACTCGTTCGCACCGCATCTTCATTACGAGGTTCTCAAGGATACTTTGCGGTTGGATCCGTTGAATTACCTGTTCGCCTCTGTCAGCCCGGATGACTATATGGGGATGCTTTTCATGTCCGTCAACACCGGACAATCAATGGATTGATTAAATTTATGAATATGGATAAATTGTATTATACCATCGGCGAGACCGCCGAGATTCTGGGAGAGAGCACTTCTCTGGTGAGGTTCTGGTCGAATTCGTTTCCCAGATACATCAAGCCGAAGAGAAACGCCAAAGGGAATCGTCTTTTCACGGCGGAGGATCTTGAGTGCCTGAAACAGATACATCTTCTTGTGAAGGAGCAAGGGCTGACACTTGAGGGGGCGGCGAAAAAAATGGCCGCCGACCGGAAAAAAGTGGATGGCCGTGTCAAGGCGTTGGACAGCTTGAAGGAGATCCGCAGGCAGCTTGTGGAAGTAAAGAAATCCCTATGAATATGAAGGTAAAGGAGGTCATTTCGGTAATTGAGGACTTCGCGCCGTTGTCCATTCAGGAAAGTTGGGACAACAGCGGTCTCGTCATCGGCTCTCCGGAACAGGAAGTCCATGGAGTCCTTCTCGGGTTTGACTGCACGGCGGACCTTGTGGACGAGGCGGTGGAACGCGGAGCTGACATGATCGTGACCCACCATCCCTTGATATTCGGAGGAATAAAGAAAATCTCGCCTGAGGATCCCGTGGGGCTTGCGGTCTTGAAGGCCGCCGCGGCCGGAATCGCTGTCTATGCCGCGCACACCACGGCCGACAAGGTGCTCGGTGGAGTCAGCGGCGCGATGGCAAGAAGGCTGGGACTCCAGGATATTCATGTGTTGGAGGAAGAACCCGGAGGGTATGGTCTTGGCGCGGTGGGAAATCTTCCGGAGCCGATGGATGGCGTTGGGTTCATTGAATATGTCAAGTCCCGGTTCGGACTCAAGGTGGCCCGCTGCTCGCATGTTCCTGAAATCCCGGTGAGCCGTGTGGCCATGTGCGGTGGTTCCGGTGGCTCGCTGATTGAAAGCGCCAGGAAAGCCGGTGCCCAAGCCTATCTTTGCGGCGACATTTCCTACCATCATTTCTTCACCACTAAGGATTTTATGGTCATTGATATAGGCCATTTCGAGGGGGAAGTGGAGATTGTGGAAATATTATTTTCTCTGTTAAGGAAAAATTTTCCTAACTTTGCAGTCTATACCAGCGTGAGGCTGGAGACAAGTAATCCGGTATATTATTATTAGTCAGATAGCTATATGGCAACTAAAAAAATCAAGAAAGTCGAGACCCCAATAGACCAGAGGGAGACATTCGTTTCCCTCCAGAAGAATTTCGCTGACTCCGAAATCAGCGTTGAGGAAAAGCTTAAGACACTCTACGCGCTTCAGGAGGCGGATTCCGCGATTGACAAGATCATGCAGATGCGCGGCGAGCTTCCGTCTGAGGTCGAGGCTCTTGAGAACGAGATAGCCGACCTGAAGGCCCGTCAGACTCAGGATGTCGCTGTCATCGAGGCTTACAACCAGACAATCGCCGAGAACAGGCAGAACATCGTTGATTGTGACACCCAGATCGAAAAGTACCAGCAGCAGTTGAATGACATCTCCAACAGCCGTGAGTACGATTCTATCAACAAAGAGATTGAGAATCAGGGACTTCTTCGCCAGATCGCTCAAAAGAACATCAATGACACCAAGGCGGCCATCGCTGAGAAGAAGGATGACATCGAATCCTTGAAGGACTACATCGCCATCAGGAATGATGACCTCAAGGCAAAGAAAGAGGAACTTGCCACGATTGTCGAGTCCACATCCAAGGATGAGAAGAAACTGCGTTCTGTCAGGGAGGATTGCGCCAAGAAGATCGATCCGAGGACGATGAGCGCGTACGACCGCATCCGCGCCAGCGTCCACAATCATCTCGCTGTCGTGTCCGTCTATAACGGAGACGCCTGCGGTGGATGCTTCAACACCATCACTCCTCAGCGTCTTGTCGACATCGCTTCCAACAAGAAGCTCATAATCTGCGAGCATTGCGGCAGGATCATCGTCAATCCTGATTTTGAATAGACAGACAAACCGCATCGGACAATATGCCTGACCAGCCCGGAAAAACAACCAAAAAGAAGGCGAGGCCAGTCAATCTTGACACACTTGGGCTTGAGATGGGAAACAAACCGCCTCAAGCTCTTGAAGTCGAAGAGGCTGTCCTTGGCGCTATGCTCATCGAACCCTCATCCGTGGACACCGCGCTTGAGGAATTGACTGTCTCATGTTTTTACGATCCCCGTCACAGGATGATTTTCGAGGCCATGACGTCACTTGTGAACGAGCATGTGTCCGTGGATATCGTGACGGTCAGCGCGAAGCTCCGTGAGAAAGGCAATCTGGAGGCCGTCGGAGGTCCGGTCGCGTTGGCCGGCCTTTCCGAAAAGGTAGGCGCGGCGGCTCACATCGAGTACTATGTCAGGATCCTTAAACAGAAGAACATACAGCGGGAACTGATCACTGCTTCCTACGAGATCCTCAGGGATGCCTATGACGACTCGGTGAAAGTCGGAGATCTGATTGACGACTCCCAGTCCAGGATCTATAACGCTATCCAGAGCAGTGTGAGGACCGACATCCAGGAGATCGGCTCTGTGATCAACGAGGCGATGAAGGAGGTGGAGAAGAACCAGAAGGCTTCAGGAGGTCTGAGCGGGGTTCCGTCAGGATTTCCGTCTTTGGACCGTGTCACCAGAGGGTGGCAGAAATCTGACCTGATCATTCTGGCTGCCCGCCCTTCTGTCGGAAAGACAGCGTTCGCCCTGAACCTGGCCAGAAACGCGGCCGTTGACTACAAGATGCCGGTGGCGGTATTCTCTCTGGAAATGTCGGCTCTGCAGCTCGTGATGCGACTTATGACGACAGAGTCCGGTCTTCCGGCCGACAAGCTGAAGGGTGGAGCAAAACTGGATCCATGGGATTGGCAGCAGCTGGAGACCAGGCTCGCGAATCTCTCAAAGGCTCCGCTGTACATAGATGACACACCGAGCATCCCTCTTATGGAGTTCAGGACCAAGATCAAGAGGCTGGTCAAGGCCAAGGATGTCCGTCTCGTGATAGTCGATTACCTTCAGCTGATGCAGGGACCGGCCGAACTGCGGGGAATGCGTGAGCAGGAAGTCGCCGCAATTTCCAGGACCTTGAAAGCTACGGCCAAGGAGTTGAATGTCCCGATCATAGCCCTGTCGCAGTTGTCCCGTGACGCGGTCAAGAGGACCGGGGGCAGTGGAAAGCCGCAGCTCAGCGACCTTCGAGAGTCCGGTTCCATCGAGCAGGACGCCGACATGGTGATATTCATTCACCGTCCTGACTATGTGGGACTTGGAGAGACTCCTGACGGAAAGGAAACCACACAGATCATCATCGCCAAGCACCGTAACGGTGAGGTGTGCGACATCGACATGCTCTTCAAGGCCGAGCAGGTCCGCTTTGTCGAGCCTGGAGACACTCTGGCCGCCAGGGCGGAGGAGATGGGGGGCACCGAGTCCGCCATGAACTCGGCGATGAACAACGAGTTTGACAATAACACTGAATTCTGATGAAGCCGACAAGACTCTTCGGCGCGTTAGCCGCCATGTTCATCCTCTCGTCAGCGGTTGTGTTCGCCGGCGGTGAGAGGGAATGTATTCCGGTAAGGAAACTCAGCGAGGAGAGTCTGGCTTTCAAAGGTGGGGAGAATCTGGTTTTCACCCTCCACTATAAATGGGGAATCATCAATGCGGACGTGGCTCAGGCCACACTCAAGGTGGACACCACGATCTTGAATGGCCGGAAAGTCTTTCATGCCTCGTTGACCGGCAAGACTCAGAAATTCTACGAGAAGTTCTTCCGCGTCAAGGAGGAGCTTGATTCATGGTTCACCCGTGATGGATTGGAGCCGATGAAGTTCACGAGGTTCGCCAGGGAGGGGAAATATACCTGTACGAATCTGTATTCATATACCCGCACATCTGACGGGAACGGGCAGATCAACGCTTCCCTGAGCAATTCAAGGAAAGGCGAGTTCTCGGCGACCCTGCCGCTGGACAAGTGTACCTACGATATTCCGCTAATGTACTATGTCCTGCGTAACATTGATGCCACAAAACTCAAGGAAGGCGGCGACTATCCGATGACCTTCGCGGTTGACGATGATGTCTATACCCTGCATTTCAGGTACTTGGGCAAGGAGAACAAAAACGTGGACGGGATTGGTACTGTCAGATGTCTCAAATTCAGTTTCGAGGTAGTCTCCGGCGAGGTGTTCTCGGGAGAGTCCGATCTTTTCGGATGGTTCTCTGACGATGAGAACAGGATTCCAGTCTGGTTCTCCGCTCCGTTGAAGGTAGGGCAGGTGCAAGGACGTCTGAAGAGTTATTCGGAACTCAAGAATCCGTTTTCCTCAATGATAGAATAGGATGGCATCCGGAGAAGTCTCACATAAGGGCAAGGTCGTGTCGGTAGGAAAGGACACTGTCTCGGTTCAGATTGTGTCCGAATCAGCCTGCTCGGCCTGTCATGCCGCCGGTCTCTGCGGTGCGTCGGAATCCAAAAGGAAGATCGTGGATGTTCCGGTTTATGGAGACCAGGCATATTCAATAGGCCAGGAGGTCGAGGTCTGCCTCGCGAGGAAGATGGGACTCAAGGCTGTCTTGCTTTCTTATGTGATTCCTTTGGTGATATTACTGATTTTAGTGTTATCTTTGTCATATATTGGCTTCGGTGAACTGGCCAGCGGGTTGGTTTCGATCGGGGGCATTGCTGTGTATTACCTCATACTTTACCTTTGCAGGAACCATCTTGCGGAGGGGTATGTGTTTTATATTCGGAAATAACTAATTAATTAGCTTTTATTTGGCTTTATGACAACAACAATCATCTGGACCATCGCAGTCATCACGGGCCTCGGCCTTCTGCTTGCGCTGGCTCTTTACCTTGTCGCTCAGCGGTTCAAGGTTGAGGAGGACCCGCGCATTGAGGAGGTTGAGAAGGCAATGCCGGGAGCGAACTGCGGAGGTTGTGGTTTCGCCGGCTGCCACGCGTTCGCCGAGGCTGCGGTGAAGGCCCCGAACCTGGACAACAACTATTGTCCTGTCGGAGGCAATGAGACAATGAAGAAGGTTGCCGCGATTCTTGGCTACGAGGTCAAGGAGAAGGCGCCGATGGTGGCTGTGGTGCGCTGCGGTGGCACCTGCGCCGCCAGACCAAGGACTAATGAATATGACGGCACGGCCTCCTGCAAGGTCAAGGCCGCCCTATATGCCGGGGACACGGGCTGCGCGTTCGGATGTCTCGGCTGCGGGGACTGTGTGGCTGCCTGTCAGTTCGGAGCCTTGTCCATGAATCCCGAGACCGGTCTTCCGGTCGTGGACCAGGAGAAGTGTACCGCCTGCGGTGCCTGTGTGAAGGCTTGCCCTAAATCCATAATCGAGCTGAGGGCCAAGGGACCTCGCGGAATGAGGATGTACGTGTCCTGCGTGAACAAGGACAAGGGACCAGCTGTGAAGAAGGCTTGCTCGGCCGGCTGCATCGGCTGCGGAATCTGCGCGAAGACTTGTACTCACGATGCCATCACCGTTGAGAACAACGTCGCCTACATTGATTTCACCAAGTGCAAGCTTTGCCGTGAGTGTGAGGCGATGTGCCCTACAGGCGCCATCATCGGAGTTAATTTCCCTAAGCCGCTGGACAAGGATGCCGTGAAGGCCCGTGTCCAGGAACGTCAGAAAAAGGCAAGAGAGGCCGCTGCAGCCGCAGCCGCCGCTGTAAAGAAGGAGGAACAGAACAATGGCTAACAGAACATTCTCAATCGGAGGAGTGCATCCGAACGATGCCAAGATCTCGCGCGATTGCGCCATCGAGGCTCTTCCGCTGCCTCAGACCGTGTATATTTCCCTTGCCCAGCACATCGGCGCTCCGGCGAAGCCGGTTGTCGCTGTCGGTGACAAGGTAAAGGTCGGCCAGCCGATCGCCGAGCCGGGCGGATTCGTTTCGGCATTCATCCACTCTTCCGTTTCCGGAACCGTGAAGTCGATCGGCCCGCGCAAGGATCTCGCCGGCAACACCCAGACCTATGTGGAGATCGCTGTGGAGGGGGACGAGTGGCTTGAGAGCATCGACCGCTCAGAGACCCTTGTGACAGACATTCCTGAGGACGGCAAGGCCATCATCGAGAAGATCCGTCTCGGCGGAGTCGTCGGACTCGGCGGAGCGACCTTCCCTACCCACGTGAAACTGACCCCGCCTCCAGGAAAGAAGTGCGAGATGCTGATCATCAACGGCTGCGAATGTGAGCCTTACCTCACATCCGACTTCCGTACCCTTCTTGAGAAGGGAGAGCAGGTCGTTGTTGGAACCGCGCTGATCAAGCAGGCTCTCGGCGTAGCAAGTGCCACGATCGCCATCGAGGACAACAAGCCGGAGGCGATCGAGCATATTCAGAAAGTGCTTGCGGAGTTGAAGGGTAAGTCCTCGAAGTTCGACGGCATCGTGGTGCTTCCTTTGATGAAGAAATATCCGGAAGGTGGTGAGAAACAGCTGATTGACGCTGTGATGCACCGTCAGGTGAAGTCCGGCGGACTGCCTATCGACGTGGGCGCCGTCGTTCAGAATGTGGCCACGGCTCTGGCGGTCTATGATGCCGTTCAGAAGAACAAGCCTTTGATTGACAACTCCGTGACCGTCACCGGCGAATGCTTCCCTAAGCAGGCAAACCTGCTTGTCAGGGTTGGCACTCCGCTCCGTTACATCATCGACTACCTCGGAGGTGTTCCTGAAAACGCCGCCAAGGTCATCAGCGGAGGCCCTATGATGGGTAAGGCCATCGCCAATCTCGACGCGGCCACCCTGAAGGGAACGGGAGCCTTGCTCTTCCTCACCGCCGAACAGACCAAGAGACATCCGGAAGGCCATTGCATCCGTTGCGGAAAGTGCGCCGATGCCTGCCCTATGGGACTTGAGCCGTTCCTGCTCTACCGTCTCGCCAAGGTCGGCAACACGGACGAACTTGAGGCCAACGCTGTTCAGGATTGCATCCAGTGCGGATGCTGTCTTTACACCTGTCCTTCCTACATCCCGCTGCTGGACATCATCAGCATGGCAAGAGGTCAGATTATGGGAATAATGAGGGCTCGCGCCGCAGCCGCCAAGGCCGCCGCTGAAGCCGCAAAAGCAAAAACTGTTTAAGAATATGGAAAGATTGTTGGTTTCACCGTCTCCGCACCTTCATTCCAAGACCACAACTCCGGTCTTGATGAGGGATGTCGTGATCGCCTTGATCCCAGCCGTTGTGGTCTCGGTCGTGTTCTACGGCCTTGCCGAACTGCTGGTTCTGGCTGTCAGCGTCATCTCCTGCGTGGCGTTGGAGTATTTGATCACTAAATATTTGCTCAAGGCACCGTCCACCGTCGGCGACTGGTCAGCGGCCGTGACCGGCATCCTGCTGGCTCTCAACCTTCCCGCCACGACACCTTGGTGGGTTGTGTTCATCGGCGCTGTCGTCGCCATCGGAATCGCAAAGATGACCTTCGGCGGTCTCGGACAGAATGTCTTCAACCCGGCTCTTGTCGGCCGTGTGTTCCTGCTGATCTCGTTCCCTACCTACATGACCAACTGGACGATTCCGGGAGGCCTTTTCGGAGCGGACGCGATCACCGGAGCGACACCTCTCGGCATCATCAACGAGGGGCTGATGAAAGGACTTTCCGCCACTGACATAATCGCGCGGAACGGCCTTTCATATTCACAGATGCTCTTCGCGAACATCGGTGGATCCGCCGGTGAGGCAAGCGCCGTCGCGATCCTGATCGGATTCATCTATCTGCTTGTCCGCAAGGTCATCAAGCCGTGGATCACCCTTTCCATCCTTGGAACCGTGGCCGCTGTCTCCTGCATCTTCTGGCTCGCTGATCCTACCCAGTTCACCGACCCTGTATTCAACCTCCTCACCGGCGGTCTGCTGCTCGGTTCCTGCTTCATGGCGACCGACTATGTGACCTCGCCAATGAGCACGAAGGGCGGAATCATCTTTGGTGTGGGAATCGGTTTCATCACCCTGATGATCAGGTATTTCGGCTCTTATCCAGAAGGAATGAGCTTCGCTATTCTTATAATGAACTCGACGGTTCCGCTCCTTAACAAGTGGTTCCATCAGAAAAAATACGGGAGGGCATAGGTTATGGCTGTAAAATCGAATCTTACCACAATGGTGGTCTGCCTGACAGTCGTCAGCCTCGTCTGCTCAGCTCTTCTTGGCGGAATGTACGCTCTGACAGCCGAGCCGATCGCAAAGGCCAACGCCGACATCCTCAAGGCTTCCATCGGAGCCGTGCTTCCTGAGGGAGGCGAACTCTCCGAGGCCAAGCCGATCGAAGTCGGAGGACAGGCTTCTGAATATTATGTCAGCATCGTTGACGGCACTCCTGTGGCCTACGCCGTGAAATCCACGACCGTAGGTTTCGGCGGCCCGCTCGTCCTGATGGTCGGCATCACCGCCGACGGGGTGGTTTACAACACGTCCGTGCTGTCCCACAATGAGACTCCTGGTCTTGGAGCCAAGTGCAACACCGACGAGAAGTTCATGAACCAGTTCAAGGGCTTCGATCCGTCGTCCAAGAGCCTGACCGTCAAGAAGGACGGTGGCGATGTGGACGCGATCACAGCCTCTACTATCACATCCAGAGCCTACTCTTTGGCTGTGGACAATGCGGTCAAGGCTTTCAATTCAATCAAAGGAGAATAGGCTATGAGCAGCAATAAACTGAATATTTTCACAAAAGGTTTCCTGAAAGAAAACCCTACTTTTGTCCTGCTTCTGGGTATGTGCCCTACATTGGCGACCACTACCTCGGCCATCAACGGTCTGAGTATGGGTCTCGCCACCCTGTTTGTCCTGGTGCTCTCGAACATCGCCATCTCGGCGATCGCTCCGGTGGTTCCGGACAAGGTGCATATTCCTGTCTATATCGTGGTGATCGCGACATTCGTGACCATCCTCCAGTTCGCGATGCAGGCCTACACACCGGCGATGTACGCCACCCTCGGTCTGTTCATCCCGCTCATCGTCGTGAACTGTATCGTCCTCGGACGCGCCGAGGCTTTCGCCAACAAGAACGGAATCCTTGACTCCGCTCTGGACGGACTTGGAATAGGTCTGGGCTTCACCCTTTCGTTGACTGTTCTGGGAATCGTGCGCGAGATCCTGGGCAGCGGCTCCATCTTCGGCTTCAAGTTCATCTCCGGAGACGGAATGCTCGCGTTCGTGATGGCTCCGGGAGCGTTCCTCGCCCTCGGCTACCTTATGGTCCTGTTCAACAAAATCGCTAAAAAGAACTAAGTTATGGAATATTTCCTTATCATAATCTCGGCGATATTCGTCAATAACATCATGCTGGCCCAGTTCCTGGGCACGTGTCCGTTCCTGGGTGTCTCCAACAAGATCTCCACGGCGACCGGTATGGCCGGTGCGGTGTGCTTTGTGATCACCCTCGCGACTTTGGTGACTTATCTCATCAACCAGTACCTTCTGGTGGCTTTCAACCTCCAGTTCCTGCAGACCATCGCGTTCATCCTTGTGATCGCCGCTTTGGTGCAGATGGTCGAGATCGTGCTGAAGAAGATCAGCCCCTCCCTCTATCAGGCTCTTGGAATATTCCTGCCACTGATCACCACGAACTGCGCCGTTCTCGGTGTGGCTCTCAACGTGGTCACAAAGGAGTTTGCTTTCGGTGGTCCGGCCCACATGCTGAACCTCGGCGAGTCTGTTGTGTATGCCTTCGCCACCGCGGTAGGCTACGGAATGGCCCTCGTTCTGTTCGCAGGACTTCGTGAGCACCTCGATTTAAATGAAGTCCCTAAGCCGTTCAAAGGCATTCCGATAGCCCTTATCACCGCTGGAATCCTCGCTATGGCCTTCATGGGATTCTCCGGTTTAGTATAGTTTTTGTAGAAATCAACCGCCTTATTAAGTTTCATTAATTTTTAATGGTCATGAAAAAGGCATTTTTGGTTCTTGCGATTCTGGTAGGTTCCGCGGCTCTTACGTTCGCGCAGCCTAAGTCAATCGGCGGACGACTCGGCAACTATGGTATTGATGTCAGTTATGAGAACTATGTTTTCGGAGGCGCGGACTTCCTTGAGTTCGGCCTCGGACTGGACAATGGGTTCAGCACAAGTTCATTCCATGTGGATGGCATCTATAACTTCATGATTCTCGAGCCTGACTGGACACCTGTCGGCCATTGGGGATTCTATGCCGGGCCTGGCGCCAGTGTCGCTGTCTGGAAGAACAGTGACGATGAGAACACGGTCTATGCCGGATTTCTTGGCAATGTCGGATTGGAATACACTTTCAATTTTCCGCTTCAGTTGTCGATTGATTTCCGTCCGAGACTGATGTTCGGTGACGGACGCGTCAGAGGAGACGGTCCGTTCTCTCTCGGTCTTGGAGTCCGCTACGCGTTCTGATTTAGGAATCGATTTTGAATAAAGTGAGGGTTTCTTTGACGGAAATCCTCACTTTATTCATTATTTGGGTAATATTTTGGTATTTTTGTATTCTGATTTGAACATCAAAACCAAAAGAATATGAGCCGGAAATTCACACTCGGGATCAAATGGGCCGAGGATGTAATATTCAAAGACAAAAATATAGAGTTGTCTGACCTTCCGATGAAAGAGGTCGAGGCTTGCTATGAGTTTCTGAAGGAGTTCGCCTCCGAGAAAGTGATCTACGGCATCAACACCGGTTTCGGACCGATGGCACAGTGGAGGGTGGATGACAAGTATCTGACCGATCTTCAGTACAACATCATAAGAAGTCATTCGACGGGAGCCGGAGAACCTTTGGAGGACATCTATGTCAAGGCGGCGATGATCGCCCGCCTGGGAACCTTCCTTCAGGCCCGTTCGGGAGTCCATCCGGATCTGGTCAGACTTCTGGTTGAGATGATCAACAGGGACATATTCCCGTTCATCCCTCAGCATGGTAGTGTCGGTGCGAGCGGTGACTTGGTTCAGTTGGCTCACATGGCTCTCTGCATGATCGGAGAGGGTAAGGTTCACTACAAGGGTGAGTGGCGTCCGTCCGCCGAGGTTCTGAGGGAGAATGGCCTGGAACCTTTCAAGATTCATATTCGTGAAGGGCTGTCAATCTCCAACGGCACGTCCTTTATGACTGGAATCGGCATTGTCAACCAGATCTACGCCGACAGGCTTCTGGACTTGGCGACGTTGGCTTCGGTTATGATGAACGAGATAGCCTCTTCGTTTGATGACCTTATGTCAGAGGAACTCAACGAGGTTCGCCGTCACGAGGGACAGCGACTTATCGCCGCAAGAATGAGGAGACTTTCCGAAGGAAGCGGCTGCCTGCGCAAGCGTGAGCACGACCTTTACGACAATGGCCACGCGTCGGAAGGCACATTCGACCACAAAGTCCAGGCTTACTATTCGTTGAGGTGCACCCCGCAGATCTTAGGGCCTGTCTATGAGACATTCGCGAATGCCCGCCGGGTGCTTGAGGAGGAACTTAACTCCGCCTGTGACAATCCGATAGTGGATTATGAGGCGAAGAATGTCTTCCACGGCGGCAACTTCCACGGGGACTACATCTCCCTGGAGGAGGACAAGGTGAAGATCGCTACGGTCAGGATGGCGATGACCGCCGAGCGTCAGCTGAACTATCTCTTCCACGACCGCATCAACGGAATCCTTCCACCGTTCCTGAATATGGGAACCCTCGGACTCAACTACGGAATGCAGGCCTGCCAGTTCACGGCCACATCGACGACGGCCGAGTGCCAGACACTCGCGATGCCGAACTATGTCCACAGCATCCCGAACAACAATGACAATCAGGATATTGTGAGCATGGGCACCAACACAGCCTTGCTCACGAAGCGCGTGATCGACAACACCTACCAGGTCTTCGCCATCCATTTCATCGCTTTGGCTCAGGCTGTTGACTGCCTCGGAATCGCGGACAAGCTCGCTCCGACCTCAAGGAAGGTCTATGACGATGTCCGTGCGATCATCCCTAAGTTCATTGAGGACAATCCTTTCTACGAGCAGATCGCTGCCGTGGAGGAATATTTGAGAGACAACCCGTTAAACCTTAAGTAGATGGAACTGTTTCCCGAACTCGAAAAAAGGTACACGAAAGACCAGTACACCGCCAGGGAGGCCCAGCGGATGGCCGAGTTCATAGCATTCGGGCCGATAGTCTTCCAGGCGTCCCGCCTGTTGGTAAAATACGGAATCCTCGAACTTTTGCGAGAGCATCGCGAAGGCCTTACGCGGATTGAGGTGACCGAAGCTACCGGTCTTTCCGAATATACCGTCAAATGCCTTCTGGAGGCAGGTCTGTGCATCGGAACCGTGCTTGTTGACACAGAAACGGACAGATACATGATTTCCAAGGTAGGCTGGTTTCTGCTCACGGACGAGGCCACGAAAGTCAACATGGACTTCAACAACGATGTCAACTATGAAGGCTTCTTCCATCTGGATGAGTCATTCAGGGAGCATCGTCCGGCCGGGCTGAAGTGCCTGGGAGACTGGGACACGATTTACGAAGGGCTTTCGACCCTTCCTGAACCGGCCAGGACAAGCTGGTTCGCCTTCGATCATTTCTATTCCAACAATTCGTTCGAGGAGGCGTTGAAGGTAATATTCGACCGTCCGGTCAGAAATCTGCTGGATGTAGGCGGCAATACCGGTAAATGGGCGCTCCAGTGCGTCGGCCACGATCCTGACGTGGAAGTCACGATTCTCGACCTGCCTCAGCAGATCGGGCTTATGAAGGAAGAGACCGCCGGAAAGCCGGGCGCGGAAAGGATCCACGGCTGCGGAGGCAACCTTCTCGATCCCGCTACCAAATTCCCGAGTGACAAGGAATATGATGTCATCTGGATGAGCCAGTTTCTGGACTGTTTCTCGGAGGACGAGATTCTTGGCATCCTCACAAGGGCGGCGGAGGTTCTCCGTCCAGGCGCAAGGCTCTGCATCATGGAGCTTCTGTGGAACCGTCAACGCTTCGAGCCGGCGGCTTTCTGTCTGACGATGACCAGTCTGTACTTCACAGCCATGGCCAACGGCAACAGCAAGATGTACTATTCCGAGGATTTGACAAGGCTGATAGAGAAAGCCGGGATGAAGGTGGACAGGATCATTGACGGCATAGGCCAGGGACACAACATATTGATTTGCGTAAAAGAATAGTAGATTAAAATAATGAGCAAGGAAGAAATAATCACCAAGGTCAACGGCTTCCTCGTTGACGAGTTTGAGATTGATGCGGCGCTTCTCAACGACAATGCCGCCCTCAAAAAGGATCTGGGCATCGACAGCCTTGACATAGTGGACATCATCGTTCTGATTGACAAGGAATTCGGTGTCAAGGTGAAGTCAGAGGAACTTGGCAGGCTCACCACTCTGGGCAGCCTTTATGATTTCATAGAGGAGAAGATCGCGTAGAAAAGCTGGTCTGGTACCAGCCCGGCAAACGTCAAGGGATAATCTTTGATTGCCTTTGGCTCAATTCGGGAATATGTCAGAGAACGGAGAAAGGCAGTGGCAGGGAACGACTGACGGGACCTCGTGGATGCACAAGGCCCTGATCGGGATGATGAAGGTCATTCCGCTGTGGGTCTTTTACCTGCTGATGAGTTTTGCCGTACCGTTCTACATGATATCCAATCACAAAGGCTACATTTCCAATTATCATTACTTCCGTCGCAGGCAAGGTTACGGGCCGTTGAGGTCATTCTTTCATGTGTGCGCTTGCCACTGGATGTTCGGGACTGTCATCATGGACCGGTTCGCCTCATATTCGGGGAAAAAGTTTCGGGTCGATGTCCCTAAGATGCCTATGTACGAGGAACTTTGCGCCGGGAAGGAAGGTTTTGTCCAGTTGAGTTCGCACATTGGCAACGATGAACTGGCCGGCTATGAGCTGAAAGTTCCGAAGAATATGAACGCCCTCGTTTTCGACGGGGAGGGAAAAACCCTTACCGAGAATCGATCAAGGGTGCTTGGGGTGAATAATGTCCGCCTTGTGAATATCTCGGAGGACATGTCCCATCTCGTGATCCTGAACAACGCCTTGGCTGACGGAGAGATTGTGAATATTCATGGAGACAGGGTCTTCGGGTCAAACAGGACGGTGCGTTGCAATATTCTTGAATCAGAGGTGGAATTGCCTCTGGGACCGTTCCTGTTGGCTTCCATGAGAGAAGTTCCGGTGATTTCGGTCTTTGTGATGAAAGTCGGTTTGAAAAGGTACCGTGTGTATCTGTTCCGTCCGGACGAAGGTCTGGAAGGCTTGGGGGTGCGGGAAAAGGCTGAGGCGATGGCGAGAGCCTACGCCATCAACATCTCCGTGATGTTGTTGATATACCCTGACCAATGGTTCAACTTTTATGAATTCTGGAAAAATGACTGAGGAAGAACTGAAAACTTTTGACTTCACATCTGTGAACATAGCGGATCTTCTGCCTCAGCGGAAGCCTTTTGTCATGATTTCCAGCCTTTTCTCATGCTCTTACGAGAGGACGGTGGCGCGGTTTCTGATTCAGGAGGACAATGTCTTTGTGGAAGACGGGAGGCTTGTTCCGGAAGGTCTTGTGGAGAACATCGCCCAGACCTGTGCGGCCAGAATCGGTTTCATCAACAAGTACATACTCCATAAGCCTGTCAGTGTGGGCTATGTCTGCGCGCTCAAGGATTTCAAGGTTCAAAAGACTCCGGTGGTAGGTGAGACAATAGAGACGGAGATCAACCTCAAAGGCGAATTCGGAACGATGCTGATGGTAGATGCGATTGTAAAATCAGGCGGAAATATGCTGGCTGAAGGCTCAATGGTGATCGCTTTGGATGAAAGCAGGCCTGTGGGCGGGCACAAGGCCGTGGTCAAGGTCGCGGACAACATAATTTCCCCTCTGGGAACGACCACGGAAGAGAATTATGCCGCAGTCAAGGCCGGAAAGTCGGCACTGAGGCTCTACGAATCCTCAAAGAACCTCCCGGAACCATTCTTCGCCTCTCTGATCGATGAGGATTCCTTGGCTGATGAATATGCCGGGATAGACTCGTCGGCAAGGATTGACGAATATGCCGGACTGGACGGTCTCACACGTTTTGAGAAACGGATAATCCTGTCGGTGTCAAAGGCTTTGAAAGGCACGGGGATAGATCCGTCTTCTGAAGACGTGCTGTTCGTGGTGTCTTCCACGAAGGGTAATGTGGAATTGCTTGACAATGAGGCCGAGCCTTGCGGCGGCGATCCTGCCGAAAGGGAAAGACTTGGAAACTCGGCGGAGAAGATCGCCAGGTTCTTCGGGAACAGGAACACCCCGATTGTCGTGTCAAACGCCTGTATCTCCGGACTTTGCGCCCAGATTACGGCAATGAGGGAACTTCAGGCCGGAAGATTCGGCACGGTGATCGTGACCGGATCCGATGTCCAGTCACGTTTCATCATCTCAGGTTTCCAATCGTTCAAGGCCTTGTCGCAGGAGGCCTGCAGGCCGTTCGACACCCAGAGAAAAGGTCTGAATCTCGGAGAGGCCGCCGCCACGATCATATTCCGGTACAAGACACCCGCTCCGGATGACTGGGTGCTGCTCCGTGGAGCGATCCGTAACGATGCCAACCATATTTCCGGACCATCAAGGACTGGAGAAGGCAGTTTCAGGGCGATCAAGGTAGTGCTTGGAGATGTCGAGCCAGAGGAACTGGCGCTCGTGTCGGTCCACGGCACTTCCACCGCCTACAATGATGAGATGGAGTCTATCGCATTGACCAGAGCAGGACTTCAAAACGTGCCTGTGAACAGCCTGAAAGGCTATTTCGGTCACACGATGGGAGCGGCCGGAATCCTTGAGACCATCCTTTCGATGGCCTCTGTCGATGACGGGACTGTGCTTGGGACACGTGGATATTCAGAATGCGGAGTCTCTTGTCCGCTGGACATCTCTCCAGAGCCGAGGAAGACCACGAAACGGGCGTTCGCCAAGTTGCTGTCAGGATTCGGAGGCTGCAATGCCGCCGGGATATTCGTAAAAGGGGACAGCATTTTGAAAGGAGGTGACAGATGAAAGTAAAGGCTCGTGTTGTGATTACCCCGGACAAGGTGGTCGTTGGAGAAAAAATCCTTATCTTTGAATCATCCGGCGCGGATCTGCTGGTGGAGATTTACAAGAAGAAGGTGGGGAACTATCCCAAATTCTTCAAGATGGATCCTTTGGCCCGCCTTGGGTTCATCGCCTCCGAATTGCTGTTGGGAGAGGAAACGCCGAGAAAGACGGACTGCGAGGACAGGGCGGTGATATTCTTCAACAGGAGTGCGTCGCTTGCGGATGACGCTGAGTATCAGAAGACTATCGGGAAAGATGGATTCTTCCCGAGTCCGGCCGTGTTCGTCTATACCTTACCGAACATCGTGACCGGGGAGATCGCGATACGGAACAAGTATTACGGGGAGACTTCCTTCTATGTGCTTGAGGAAAAGGATGACAAGGTGATGAAAGAGATAGTGGAGCAGGCCTTCCAGGATCCGGTGACGGAATCCGCCATCGCAGGTTGGCTGGAATGCTCTGATTCCGAACATTTTGAGGCTGAATTATATTTAATTGAAAAGTAAGAATATGGATGCGCTTATCAACGAATTGAAAACGAGGATCATCGAGGCTCTCAAACTCGCTGATCTCAAACCGGAGGACATAGACGCTGACGCACCGCTCTTCGGAGAGGGCCTTGGACTGGACTCCATTGACGCTCTGGAACTTATGCTGCTTCTGGAGAAGAACTACGGCATCAAGTTGAAGAATCCTGCCGAGGGCAAGGAGGTCTTCAAGTCCGTCAGGACAATGGCCGAGTATATCCAGGCTAACCAGGCGAAGTAAGTGTTCGCGCGGATTGCCATAACAGGAGCCGGGATCATCTCCGCCATCGGGGTGGGGAAGAACGAGACATTGCGTTCCCTGATCGCCAGAAAAAGCGGTGTCGGGAGGCTCAGGCATCTTCAGACCGCCCATTCCGAACTTCCTTGCGGGGAAGTGAATATGTCCGATGAGGAGCTCAAGAATGCTCTGGGGCTTCCTACGGGCAGTATTATACCTCGGACAACCTTGTTGGGGATCATCGCTGTCAAAGAGGCGATGGAACAGGCCGGGATTAAGGGTACAGACCGTGCCGCGTTGATCTCCGGGACCACGGTCGGGGGAATGGACTTGACTGAGTGTCATTATATTCAGGAAGGAGAATCGTCTTTTTTCAGCCTTCACGACTGCGGCAGCTGCACTGACGGGATCGCTGACTTTTTCGGCGGTTTTGGCCTTGTGACTACAATCTCCACGGCTTGTTCCTCGGCGGCGAACTCGATAATGCTCGGCGCTGATCTGATCAAGAGCGGCCGTTGCGATGTAGTCGTCGCCGGAGGTTCGGAATGCCTGACCAGATACCATCTGAACGGATTCAATTCCCTGAAGATTCTGGACAGCGAGCCGTGCAGACCTTTTGACGCTACCCGTAACGGATTGAACCTTGGCGAGGGAGCCGGGTTTGTGGTCTTGGAAAGCGAGGAACACGCCTTGAATAGGGGAGTGGCTCCGATCGGAGCGCTTGACGGTTATGGCAACGCCTGCGACGCTTTCCACCAGACCGCATCTTCGGACGATGGCGAGGGGGCTTTCCTTGCGATGTCCAAGGCATTGAATATGTCCGGGTTGAAGCCTGGGGACATTGACTATGTGAATGCCCACGGCACGGCCACGCCGAACAATGACGCCAGCGAAAGCCGGGCGATGATCCGTCTTTTCGGAGACAAGATCCCGCCGGTCTCTTCCACGAAAGCGTTCACCGGCCACACGACCAGCGCCGCCGGCAGCATAGAGGCCGTGATCTGTCTGCTTGCCATCCGGCACGGCTTCATTCCGGCCAATCTGAACTGGAAAGAGCCTTTTGACGGCGGTGTGGTTCCGGATTCGGAAGGTCATCAAGGTGTTCGGCTCGATCACGTTCTGTGCAACTCCTTCGGTTTCGGAGGCAATGACTCATCCCTGTTGATCTCACGTTATGGCAAATAGAATTTACATACGCTCGGCCGCCCAGATTTCCGTCCAGAAGCCTCTGTGCGAGGATTGGATGACGGATCCGGTTCGGCTTTCTGGAGAGTATCTCAGAAGTCAGGATCCGGATTTCAAACAGTTCCTGAATCCGATGCAGGCGCGTAGGATGGGCTTGATTCTGAAACGGGCCATCGCAGTTTCCCTGACAGCGTTGAAGGATGCGGGAATAGAATGCCCTGACGCGATATTCACAGGCACAGGGCTCGGGTGTATGGAGAACACGGAGAATTTCCTCTCCGCTATGTGCCGGGACGGGGAAGAGATGCTTCCTCCGACTTATTTTATGATGTCCACGCACAATACGATCAGTTCGGCTGTGGCCATCCTGCTTCGTTGTCACGGGTACAACTGCACATATTCGCAGAAGGACATCTCCTTCGAGAGCGCTCTGTTGGACGCTTTCATTCAGCTTCAGGCTGGAAGGATGGGCAACGCCCTTGTCGGTTCCCACGACGAGACGACTCCGGACACATACAGGCTTCTGCGCGGGGCCGGCTATTTTGACGACACCGTCACAGCCGCCGAAGCCTCTTCCGCTTTCGTCCTTTCCGCAGACTCGGGGTCCCTGAGCCTGTCGAAGGGACCTCTCTGCGAACTCGCGGACGTTCAGATCCTCCACTCTCCGGCGAACCTGGAATCCATTGTCAATGAATATAATGCCTCGCGAATCCTCCGCAGCTCCGACTATTTCACCCTGTTCGGCAAATGCTTCTCCGCGTCCGGCCTTGGAGTCTATGAGGCCGCGATGAGGATCGCCAAAGGCCTTGACAAGGACATCCTTGTCGTGAACGATGCCGGTGAGGACAAAGGTTTGGTTTATCTCAAAAGCCTATGTGGAGACTGCTGACACTGTCCGTCGCCCAGAGCCTTCTGCTTTCCGGAGGCCAGGTCCTTCTCAAGTTCGCCCTTGAGAAAATGGGAAGTTTCGAGTGGACGTGGGCGTTTTTCGGCCGCCTGCTCGTGAACTGGTGGTTTCTGGGATGCGGCCTCTGCTACGCCGGCGGCACGGTCCTGTGGATGTACATCCTCAAGAGGTTTCCGTTCAGTATGGCCTACCCGATGATCAGTCTGAGCTATGTGTTCGGAATGCTCGCGGCGATATTCATATTCCACGAGAATATTCCCGCAACGAGGTGGATCGGAGTTTTTTTGATCATCAGCGGCTGCGTGTTCATAGCTAAGTGATTATGAGAAGTTTAAGAATAATATTCATTGGCCTTGCGCTGCTTTGCGCCTCTTTGTCGGCTTTGGGAGCGGTTTATAAGCCGTTAACAGAGGCGCAGGCGGCCGAGGCCATCCAAAAGATTGACGCTTCTTGCGCCGGAATCAAAAGCCTCAAGGCTGATTTCAAGCAGGTCAAGGACATAGCCATCCTCAATGAGAAGATGGTCTCGACCGGAAAGATGTGGTTCTCAGGCGGAATGTTGAGGTGGGAATATGTCTCCCCTTACACCTACCTTTTCATTCTGAACAAGGAGAAGGTGCTTCTGCAGAGCAGCCAGACATCCAGCAAGATGGATGTGAACTCGAACCGGCTTTTCAAGTCCATCGCGAGGATCATTATGAACAGCATCACGGGGCAGGGCCTTTCCGGTTCCGGGGATTTCAAGGTGAAGATGTTCCTTGACGGCGGATGCTATGTGGCAGAGTTGGAGCCGCTTAAAAAAGAGATGAAGCAGATGTTCAAGACGGTTCGTCTGCATTTTGGCAAGGATTTGAAAGTCAGCGAGGTGGATTTGGTTGACAACAGCGGCGAGACGGTGATTTCGATCCTGAACGCTGAATATAACAAGACGGTTGATGCGAAGGTTTTTGTTGTCGATTAGTCTGCTTCTGGCGGCGGTGTTCTCCTTGGACGCGCGTGGCGTTTCGGTGGTCACTGAGCCTGTCGAAGTGACCTCTCTGACCGATGCCACCAACGTTTCCTTCCTTTTCCCTTTCGCTGGCGATGAATCCACCCGCTACACAGTCGCCATAACCTTCAAGAACGCCTCTTTCTCAGGAATATGCGTGGTCAAAAACATCGGTACCCAGATCGCCGGCACAATAGTCAACGAGTTCGGCATCAGAGCCTTTGATTTCACGATGAGCCAGGACCGCCGCCGCGTCAAACTGCTCACCGTGATGAAGCCTCTCGACAAATGCCTGATCCGCAAGGCGATAGCACGAGATTTGAAACGACTCTTCAATGCAACCACGACTGATGGATATGTCTCCGTGGATGGCGAAAAGATCATTATGCGGAGGCCGAGCCGGAGTTACACTTTCTCAAAAATGAATATCCCGGAATGAGACTTTCAGGCACATTCTATACTTTACTCTCCGTCAGGGAGACCGAGAACGGATTCGAGCCACTCATCAGGCTCGAACCTGACAACATTATCTTCAAGGCGCATTTCCCTGGATATCCGATCACTCCGGGTGCTGTTCAGATCCGTGTGGCCACTGAACTGCTTGAGAGCCATCTTGGGACGTCATTGACCCTCAGAACTGTCTCAGACCTGAAGTTTATGGAACCTCTTTATCCGGGAGCCGAGGTGGAATATTCATTCACAGGTTTGGATGAGGCGGATGATCGCGTCAAGGTTGAACTTTCTGTCCGTTCAGAAGAAAAAGTCTATTCCAGAATGAGCCTTGAATATTCCTGTGCGGATTGTCCTTCCGTCGCTTCGCCCGGCCTGTTGAATGATCTGAAAACTTGTGTAATAGTTCCGGTCTACAATAATGCCGGTACAATAAAGGACATCGTACAGAGAACGTTAAAGTCCTGCAAAGATGTGATTGTCGTGGATGACGGCAGCACAGACGGCTCGTCAGATTCCCTTGAAGAACTTGGAGCAGTGGTCGTCCGCTATGGGAAAAACCGTGGCAAAGGCTATGCCCTGAAGACCGGCTTCAAGGAGGCTAAGTCCCGAGGCTTTGAACGTGCAATAACCATTGACGCTGACGGTCAGCACTTCCCGGAGGACATACCTGTATTCGCTACCGAGGCCAAGGCTCATCCTGACGCCATGCTGGTTGGCAGCCGTAATCTAAGAATGGAGAATATGCCCGGCGGTAACACATTCGCCAACAAGTTCTCCAATTTCTGGTTCAGACTTCAGACGGGAGTGAACCTTCCCGACACCCAGTCCGGTTTCCGTCTCTATCAGCTGAACCATATCGGGAAACTTCATTTCCTGACCTACCGCTATGAGGCTGAATTGGAACTGCTTGTGTTCCAATGCTGGAAAGGAATCCGGATGCTCCCTGTCGGGATCAATGTCTATTACCCTCCGGAAGGAGAACGTGTCACTCATTTCCGTCCGTTCCGGGACTTCTTCCGGATCAGTGTCCTGAACACAGTCCTGTGCGTTCTCGCTCTCTTTTACGGTCTTCCTTCTCGGCTGCTTCGTAAAAAATGAGTATCTTCGTAGGATAATCGCGACATACTATAAGTGACAGATTTTTTTCTCAGAATCCACGACTTCCTTGCCGGAAGAAAATGGCTGGCGGCCCTGCTGTCGGTCCTTCTTGCGGCTATATGTCTGTTTCTGGCTTCACGCCTTCACTATGAGGAGGACATCTCCAGATTTCTGCCGGGCGACGAGGAGAGCTCGAAATATTCCGAAGCCTACAACGCTCTTGGCAAGAAGAACAACATCATCCTGATTTTCTCGGCGAAAGATGGATCAGAGTCCGGTGAGGATGAGATTTCCGAGGCGATCCACGATTTCGAGGGCGTTTTCGACGCTGTGGATTCCACCGGAATGGTCCCTCAAAGGCAGATCACGGTTGACAGCGGAATGGCGTTCGAGGTGATGGAATTCGTCTCCTCCGGCTATCCACTGTATATGACCGAGGCTGACTATCAGCGGATTGACTCTCTTCTGAATATTCAAGACTACGTTCGTGGGCAACTTGAGGCGGACCGTCAGTCGTTGCTGTTCCCGACCGGAGACGCGATGGTCACCAATGTCAGAACGGATCCTTTGCATCTGTTCACTCCTGTGCTTCAGCGGCTCAGGTCCAGTGCCGCCAACTCGAACTATGACATTGTCGATGACTGCATATTCACAAAGGACGGCCACGGGCTTGCCTTCTTGACCTCTCCATATGGGACGAGTGAGTCGGGGATGAATTCCAAGGTGGCGGAACTTGTCGATGAGGCCATCAGCCGGACCGAGGCGGAGCATCCTGATGTCTCCGTGTCCGCTGTGGGCGCGCCGTTGATCGCCGTTACCAACGCCACGCAGATCAAAAAGGACAGCATACTGGCCATTTCTTTGGCCCTGCTCCTTATCGGTCTGTTGCTTGTCTTCACATACAAACGCTTCTCGGACATCCTTTGGATTGTGGTCTCGATCACTTTCGGCTGGCTTTTCGCCGTCGGAGGCATCGCCCTGATCCGGGACAGTATGTCGATCATCGTCATCGGAGTCGCGTCGGTGATCATTGGCATCGCCGTGAATTATCCGCTGCATTTTATGGACGGCCTGAAATCCGGCGTGAGTCCTCGGCAGAACCTTAAGGAAATGGTCGAGCCACTGCTGATCGGCAACATCACCACAATCGCCGCTTTCCTGTGCCTCGTCTGGCTGGATGCCGTGGCGATGCAGGATCTGGGACTCTTCGGCTCGCTGATGCTGGCCGGAACGATCATATTCGTGCTTGTCTTCCTGCCGGTCTTCACCAAGGCCCGCAAGAAGGAAGGCGGAACGCTGGAGCTTGGGCGCATCCTTCCGGACAAGGCCCCGTCAAGCGGCTGGCTTCTGGTCACCGTGATGGCCGTTACGGTCGTGATGTATTTCCTTAGCGGACGGACAAGTTTCGATTCCGATATGAGGAACATCAACTTTATGACAGAGAGCCAGAAACGGGATCTGGAGATGTTGCAGGGCGGGTTGGAACAGTCTGGCTACAATCAAATCTACGCCATCGCCGAAGGGCAGGATCAGGAGACTGCTCTTGAAGTCAATGACAATCTGCTCGCAAGGCTGGACTCTCTGAAAGGCTCGGTGGCCTTTGTCAAGGGTGCCGGCAATTTCGTCCCGTCGGAGAAAGAGCAGGCTGAAAGAATTGCTAGGTGGAACGGTTTCTGGGGTGATGGCCGTGCGGAACGGTTGGCAAAGGAACTCTCTGACGAAAGTCGCAGGCAAGGGTTCTCGGAGTCCGCGTTCAGCCCGTTCACGGACATCCTTACTAAGGAATATTCAATCTCTTCCACCGATGATTATCCTTTGAGGGAATCGTTCGACGGCACTTATATTCTTAATGATGATGGAAAATATCTGATTGTCAATCAAGTATATTATGAGGATGATTCACGTGCCGCCGCCATAAAGGAATCTCTCCGTTCGGAGGGAACGCTTGTTTTCGACACAGGGGACATCAGCAACCGCCTTGTGACCGTCCTGTCCGGAAGCTTTGACTACATAGGAGCTATATGCAGCCTTGTGGTGTTCCTATTCCTGTGCCTTAGCTTCCGCCGTCTGGAACTTGGCCTTCTGTCCTTCTTCCCGCTGGCTGTCAGCTGGTTCTGGATCCTTGGACTGATGAGCCTGCTGGACATCCGCTTCAACATCGTCAACATCATCCTCGCCACCTTCATCTTCGGCCAGGGCGACGACTACACGATCTTCATCACCGAAGGTCTTGTCTATGAATATGCCTACGGGAAGAAACGTCTTGCCACCTACAAGAACAGCGTGTTCCATTCCGCCGTGATAATGTTCATCGGCATAGGAGCCTTGGTGCTGGCCAAGCATCCGGCGATGCGCTCTCTCGGTGAGGTGACCGTGATCGGGATGTTCATCGTTGTGGTGATGGCTTACTATCTGCCTCCCGTGATATTCAGATGGCTCACGGAAAAAAAAGGAGTGAAGCGTGACATTCCGCTCACCTTGAAGAGGTTGGTATATTCAATCTATGCACTTGTGGGCTATGTGCTGCTGATGTTTCTGTTCGCCTATCCGTACACATTCTTCCATTTCCTGTTCAAAGGCGGTTCGGAGGAGAGCAAGCTGAAATACCATCAGTTCATCCAAAGGATGTCCAGGTTCCTGTTGAAAAGAGTCCCTGGGGTCAGGTTCACGCAGAGCGGTGAGAATGATTTCAGCAAGCCGTCCGTGATCGTCGCCAACCACCAGTCGCATCTGGATCTGATCTGCCTTATGGCCTTGAATCCGAAACTGATATTCTTCACCAACGAATGGGTCTGGAAGAATCCGATTTACGGCTATGTAATTCGCAAGGCCGATTATGTTCCTGTGAATGATGGAGTTGAGGCTCATCTTGATAAGATCCGGGCTTTGGTCGAGCGGGGATATTCATTGGTGATTTTCCCGGAGGGGACGAGGACTGTGGATGGCAAGGTTGGGCGCTTCCATAAGGGTGCATTCTATGTCGCCTCCGAACTTGGACTGGAAATCACTCCAGTGTTCATCCACGGGGCTTACGATGTGCTTCCGAAGACGGATTTTATGCTTCGGGAGGGCTCTGTTAATGTTGAGGTCGGTCCGAGAATCCCTTGCTCGAAGGATTACCGCTCGATGACGAAGGAGTGCCATCGTTTGTTCGTGAACCATTATGCCGAGCTGCGCAAGACTTTGGAAACTCCTGAATATCTTGCTGCTTATGTCAAGTACAAGTACCTCTACAAGGGTGCCGATGTGGAGTCTCGTTGCCGCAAGGCTTTGGCACGTGTGAATGATATGGCATTCTTGCGTGAAGTCCCTTCGGGAAATCATTTTGAGATACACGACTGCGGGCAAGGGGAGTACGCATTGATCTTCGCCCTGATGCACCCTGAAGTTGAGGTGGATGCCTATGACCGTGACGAGGACAATGTTATGCTGGCATCGAACATCTCGTGCCTCCCTGCCAACCTTCATTTCCATCTGGAGTTATGAGACGGACTTTGATGATTCTTTTGGCTGTCTTGCTGTCAGCCTTGTCTTCGCAGGCGCGCAGACTTTCAGTGTTCTTCCCCGAACCGGACAAGGCCAACGGAGCCGCCGTGATTGTCTGTCCCGGAGGCAGTTACTATTGGCTTTCCAGAAAGATTGAGGGAACGGAAGTCGCGAAGAAACTGGCAGATGCCGGCTTCACGGCGTTCGTCCTCCACTACCGTCACGCCGGCACAAGATATTTCCTTTTCGGGAATATGGCAATTCCTCAGAATCACTACCCAAACGCGTTGGATGATCTCCGGGAAGCCGTTATGGAAGTGCGGCGCAAGGCTTCTGAATATTCCGTTGACCCTTCCAAGGTTGGTGTGATGGGCTTCTCCGCCGGAGGCCACCTTGCCCTGAACAGCGGTGAGGAAGTGATTGAGCATCAGGGAATATCCTCGTGCCCATCTTTCATCGTCTCCGTCTATCCGGTCGTCACGATGACTGATGAGGCAATAGTCCACAAACGTTCCAGAAAGGCCCTGCTCGGAAAGCATCGGAATGACTCGGAGCTAAGGCACCGCTTGTCAATGGAACTGAATGTTCCGTCAGATATGCCGCCGGTCTTCCTTGTGAACTGTCTCGATGACCCGACCGTTGACTATCACAATTCCGTGGTGATGGACAACGCCCTGACAAACTCCGGAATCCCGCACAAGTATATTCAATTCCCCACCGGTGGCCATGGCTTCGGCACCTCCTCCCCCAAAGCCGACTGGTTTCCCCTTTTTCTGGATTGGTTTGAAGACTTGCCGAGCCAAGGCCAACGGCAGTAGCCTTGAGACTGCTTGGCGGCTTCCATTTCAGACTTGACTACTTTCTTGTGCTGTGGGAGGTGTTGCCTTTCGTGTCGCCTTTCGTGGTAAGATTTTGATTTACCTCTCTTTTTGCCTAATTTTGCAAGATTAATCGACTTTCAGAAATTATCGAGATGACAGAGGATATTGAATTCCAGTCGGTGGAAGCCATAAAGGACTTTCAGGAAAAGAAACTGCGTGAGGCCCTGGACTATCTGGCGGCCAATTCCCCATATTACAAAAGAATGTTTTCCCGTTTCGGGATAGATGTCTCAAGCATACATCATATTGAGGATCTGGTAAAGGTTCCGTTCTCGGAAAAGAAGGACCTGCAACTCTACAACGAGGATTTCTTGTGTGTGCCTAAGGACAAGGTGATTGATTACATCACGACCTCAGGAACGCTTGGGGATCCGGTCACATTCTGCTGTACGGAGAAGGATCTCCAGAGGCTCGCCTATAATGAGAAGAAGTCATTCGAGTGTGCCGGTGTGCATCCAGGCAATGTCGTGCAGCTGATGACGACGATCGACAAACGCTTTATGGCCGGACTTGCGTACTTTCTTGGAATCAGAGAGTTGGGCGCGGGAATCATACGTGTCGGCAACGGCGTGCCGGAGCTTCAGTGGGACACGATCCAGCGCATCAAACCGGACACGATAATGTGTGTTCCTTCGTTCATTCTCCGTCTCATCCAGTACGCCGAAGAGCACGGAATAGACTATCGTAACTCAAGCGTCAAGAGAATCATCGGAATCGGAGAAGGACTTAGGAATCAGGACTTTTCGCTCAACCTCCTCGGCTCGAAGATCAAGGCGAAGTGGGATGTGGACCTCTATGCTACATATTCATCGACAGAGATGGGTGCCACGTTCTCAGAATGCCAGTATGGTGTGGGCGGTCACGTGCATCCTGAGCTCATCATTGTGGAGATTATAGGTGAGGACAACCTTCCGGTTCCTGACGGGGAAGAGGGTGAGATTGTGGTCACGACTCTCGGGGTGGAAGGAATGCCTCTTCTGCGTTTCCGTACCGGTGACATCGCCGCCAAGAGGGTCGAGCAGTGCAGGTGCGGAAGGAACTCTTACCGGTTGACTCCGCTTGTAGGCCGTAAGAATAATATGATAAAGCTCAAGGGTACAACGCTTTACCCACCTGCTATAAACGATGTGCTGGATAATGTGGACTATGTGGCCGACTATGTCGTGTACGTCCAGGATTCCGAGGCCGGGACCGATGACGTGGTCGTTAAAGTCGCGTTGGCCCACGATCCCGGCTGCGATGTAGTTAAGGATTTGAAGGACCGTTTCAGAGCGAGACTCCGTGTCGCGCCTAATGTGGAGATGCTTCCGAAAGAGGAAATCATGAAGGTCAAGTTCCCTGCCCAGAGCCGCAAACCAGTGAAATTCGTGGATTTAAGAAATAAGAAATGATGATTGACGAAACCATCTTCGATGACATAAGGCCTTACCGTGACGAGGAGATTCCGGCGGCGATGCACCGCATAGCAGACAACGATTTATTCCCACTGCTGTCCTCGTTCGCCTTTCCGGACAGAAACGTGGAGGATGTACGTGCGGAAGTCCGGAGCATCAGCACAGTGTATGACTTCCAAAAGCAGATGATGTGGTACGTCAACGAGCAGATTGTAAAACGCAGTATGTCGTCCTACACAGTTTCCGGAATCGAGAATCTGGATCCATCCGGACACTATCTTTTTGTGTCCAACCACAGGGACATCATGCTGGACGCCTCCGTACTCCAGAATGTTCTGCATGCGCACGGATTCCAGACCTCAGAGATCACATTCGGCGCCAACCTGATGAGTTCCAGCCTTGTGATTGACATCGGCAAGTCCAATAAGATGTTCAAGGTGGAGCGAGGAGGCAACATGAAGGATTTCTACAAGTCCTCCGTCCATCTGTCCGAGTACATCCGGCACGCCATCACGGAGAAGGGTGAGTCCGTCTGGATCGCGCAAAGGAACGGCCGCACCAAGGACGGCAACGATGCGACCGATCAGGGAATCATCAAGATGTTCGGCATCAGCAAGCGTGAGGACAAGATCAAGGCCCTCTCGGAATTGAATATAGTACCTCTTTCAATCTCCTACGAATGGGAGACCTGCGACTATATGAAAGCCTTGGAACTTTACCAGTCAAGGTCTGAAAAATACGTCAAAAAGCGGGGCGAGGACCTTTCCAGCATCCTTTCCGGCATCACGTCCTTCAAGGGCGACGTGCATCTGACTTTCTGCCCGATGATCACCGAGCAGGACCTGATGGCCTACGATTCCCTCCCTGGAATTGAATATAACCGTGAGGTGGCGAGGCTCTTGGACCGCAGGATTTATGCTGGCTACAGGTTGACTCCCAACAACTTCATCGCCCACGACATCCGTTTCGGAAAGCACGAGTTCAAGGGTGACAGATACACTGACGAGCAGAAGGACAGGTTCCTTCATCATCTCAAAAAATTAGAGAAATATGATGTCGATGAGCCAGAGGTGCTTATGGACATATTCCTTGGAATATATTCGAATCCTGTGGATAATTGTTTGGAAAGATGAATAGGGTAGTGATAACAGGAATGGGCATCTGGTCGTGCCTGGGAAAGACTTTGGATGAGGTTCGGGATTCCCTTTACGAAGGTCGGTCCGGAATCGTGTTCGATCCGGAAAGAAAGGAGATAGGATTCCGTTCGGCCTTGACGGGAAAGGTGGAAGTGCCTGATCTCAAGAAGGAACTGAGCCGCTCGCAACGTGTGTTTATGCCGCAACAGGCCAAATTCGCCTACTGCGCCACGAGGGACGCTCTTCGCGATGCCGGAGTGGATGAGGAATATCTTGCCGCCAATGAGGTCGGCCTTCTTTACGGCAACGATTCCTCCGCTCTTCCCGTGATCGAATCCGTGGACATTATCCGCGAGAAGAAGGACACGATGATGTGCGGCTCCGGAGCTATCTTCCAGTCGATGAACTCGACCGTGACGATGAATCTCGACTGCATATTCAGACTGAAGGGAATGAACCTGACAGTGTCGGGAGCCTGCGCGAGCGGTTCGCACGCCATCGGTCTCGGTGCCTTGCTGATCCAGCACGGACTCCAGGAAATGGTTGTCTGCGGAGGAGCGCAGGAGGTCCATCCTTACGCTGTCGCTTCCTTTGACGGAATATCGGCGTTCTCTGTCCGGGAAAACGAGCCGGAAAAGGCCAGTCGTCCTTTCGACCGTGACCGTGACGGCCTTGTCCCGAGCGGAGGTGCCGCGACTGTGATTCTGGAAAGCTACGAGTCCGCTGTCAGAAGGGGTGCGAGGATCTACGGCGAGGTGCTCGGCTACGGTTTCTCCGGAAACGGCGACCACATCTCCACCCCGAATGTGGACGGCCCGAGACGATCTCTGGAAATGGCGGTCAAACAAGCCGGAATTGACAGGAATATAATCGGTTACATCAACGCCCACGCCACCTCTACGCACGTAGGAGACGCCAACGAGGCCAAGGCGATCGCCTCAGTCTTCGGTGACAGGACCGTCCCGGTGACAAGCACGAAATCCCAGACAGGTCACGAGATGTGGATGGCCGGTGCGAGCGAGGTGATATATTCGATGCTTATGATGAAGAACGACTTCATCGCCGCGAATCTGAATTTCGAGAATCCGGACGAGGATTCCGCGCGGCTTTTGATTCCGGCTGAGAGGATGTCAAGGCATTTCGATGTGTTCCTCTCCAATTCCTTCGGCTTCGGAGGTACCAACTCCACATTGATAATCAAGAATTTGTAATATGCCGGCCATCAGCGAGACAGTGCGTGTCAAGGTCCGCTTCTCGGAAGTGGATCCGATCAGGATGGTCTGGCACGGAAACTACATCAAGTACCTTGAGGATGCCCGTGAGGCTTTCGGCCACCGCTACGGAATCAGCTACCTCCAGATCAGCGGACACGGCTACTATGCCCCGATATACGACCTTCAGGTGCGTTTTCTAAGAGCTGCGACTGTTGATGACACCTTGCTCGTGACAATCACTTGGAAACCAGCCGAGGGCGCGAAACTCTGTTTTGACTACGAGATCCGTAACGAGAAAGACAATGAGTTGATCCTCAGGGCTTCGACCGTTCAGTTGTTCACGACCGAGGACGGAGAGTTCGATCCTGTAGGCCCGGCGTTTTTCCAAGAATGGAAAGATAAAATGCTATCTGAATAGTCAAGGTGGAGAGAAGCGTCATAATCATAGGAAGCGGTTTGGGCGGACTGGAATGTGGCTACATTCTGGCCAAGAAAGGTTTCCGGGTGACGATTCTTGAGCGAGCCTCCAAGCCTGGTGGTTGCCTTCAATCTTTCAGACGTGGTGGGCGAATCTTTGACACGGGGCTCCACTATGTCGGAGGCCTTGGCGAAGGCCAGTCCCTGCGCCCTTTCTTTGAATATTTCGGATTGATGGGCCTGCCTTGGAAGCAGATAAATCCCGATTGTGTCGATGAAATCGTCATCGGCGGCCAATCCTACCCGCTTGCCTCAGGTCACGACCGTTTCGTGGAGCGGCTTGCGGAGCGTTTCCCTGCTGAAAGAAACAATCTCAATGAATATACCCGTTTCCTCAAAAAAGTCGGAGACGACATATTCAAAATCTTTGAAGGCGACAGTGTGGAGATGAATGCCCTTCTGGGCCGAAGCGCCTATGAATATCTTTGCTCCACAATCAAGGATCCTCTTTTGCGTCAGGTACTTAGCGGTTCGTTTATGCGGATGGAACTGCGAAAGTCCCTGCCATTGTACGTTTTCGCCCAGATCAACAATTCGTTCATCCAAAGCGCTTGGAAACTGGAAGGAGGAGGCGATCAGATAGTCCGCAGGATGGTGGATTCCATAACCGCTATGGGCGGTATTGTCAGAACCGGTTCCGAGGTCACTTCGATCAGAGCCGTGTCAGGAAAGGTTACCGAGGTTGAGGTGAACGGAACGGAAAAGTTGAAGGCTGATTGGGTGATCTCCGATGCCCATCCCGCTGTGACTCTTGGACTTGTCTCGGACGGCATTCGCAAGGTCTATAAGGAAAGAATCTCAGCTTTGGACAACACATTCGGTGTGTTCACGGCCAACATCTGTCTGAAGCACGGAAGCGTAGCCCTCCCCGATGGGAATATATTCATTCATCGTGAAAGTGTGGATCTTTGGCATTCCGATCCGTCTGCCACAGAGTCGGTTATGGTGCATTTTTATCTGGAACCGCAAGGCGGTGTGACGCATCTGGATCTGTTGAGTCCGATGCCTTTCATTTTGGGCAAGGAAGGGCTTGATAACTACCCGTCGGCATCCGGTAAGGCGATTGCCTCCGAGTCGGCAGATCCCTATGAATCGGCCAAGCAGAGAAAGTTAAGGGAATGTCTTGATTTGGTGGCTCCAAGACTTCCGTGGCTGGAAGGCAGCATTGAAAGCACCTACACCAGCACTCCGTTGACATATTCCCGCTACACCTCCACTCCCCAAGGCTCCGCATTCGGCATCCGTCACGATTGGAGAACCCCTCTGCGCACCATCCTATCGCCCCGCACCCCGCTGAAAAACCTCCTTTTCACCGGCCAGAGCCTGAACCTCCACGGCCTCTTAGGTGTCTCCATGACCTCCATCCTCACCTGCCGCGAGCTCCTCGGCAATGATTTCATCACCCTCCACTGATTAATCGCTGTCTTTCAGATGAATAATCTCATCGTCATTTTATGATTATTATTTTATGAAGATGAGGATTTATTGCGTAAGTTTGCACTCAAATTAATTTTGAATATCTTATGTCCAAATACGCTTTTGTGACCGGTGGAAGCCGAGGCATAGGCCGCGCGGTGTGTATGAAGCTTGCCCAGATGGGGTTCTGTGTCATTGTCAATTATGTTTCCAATGACGCGGCGGCGAAGGAAACCATCCGTTTGATCGAGGAGGTTGGTGGCCGCGGAGAACTTTTGAAGTTCGATGTCGCTGACACGGATGCGTCCGTCAAGGCGATAACCGGTTGGCAGGAAAGCCATCCGGACAACTATGTTGAGGTGCTGGTCAACAATGCCGGCGTGCGGAAGGACAACCTTCTGCTTTGGCTTGAGCCTGAGGATTGGTTCAAGGTGGTGTCCACGGACCTGAACAGTTTCTACAACGTCACCCGTCCATTCCTGCAGCCGATGGTCTCGCACCGCAACGGCCGCATCATCAACATGGCCTCTCTGTCTGGTCTCAAGGGACTGCCGGGCCAGACGAACTACTCAGCCGCGAAAGGTGGACTGATAGCCGCCACAAAGGCTCTTGCCCAGGAACTTGCTCCGAGAAAGATCACGGTCAACGCCGTCGCTCCCGGTTTTGTCGAGACCGACATGGTCGAAGGCCTTGACGAGGCCTCGCTCAAGGCACAGATCCCGGCCCGTCGTTTCGGCAAGCCGGAGGAAGTCGCCGCCCTCGTCGGTTTCCTTGCATCTCCTGACTCCGCCTACATCACCGGCCAGGTCATCTCCATCAACGGAGGACTCTACTAACCTTGATGTCGGTCTTGTCGCAATAGGCTTTTAAGTCAGCGGAGACTAATTTTCAAATTATGCACGGTGGACCAAAATTTGAAAATTAGTCTCCGCTGACTTTGTCCCTCTGTCAAAGTACAGCTAATTTGAACTGTCTTATAATCTCCAGGCCGGAACGACCGATATTGTCAAACCATCTTGATGGATAGTCTCCTCCTGCTCGTATGTTATAATCTGGCAATTGTGGCAACCTGTTGCCCTTGCCGCCTCTGTAAGGCCTTTTATTTCACGGGAACGATTCTCGGCTGTCAGTTCCCAGCATACTTGAACCAATTCGTGTGGATTTTCTCCTTTTTGGATCAGAAAATCGCATTCGGCCGCATTCTCGTTAAAATAAAAGATTTTATCATCGCTTCCCAATGAACGGTGAAGGAATGCGAAGATGATATTCTCCAGTTCTTTTCCCTCGTCTGAACTTTGCGTGTAAAGCACGGCTCGTCTCAGCCCATTGTCCGCTATGTAGTATTTTGACGGCAGTGTGGTCTCTTTAAGTACAGATTTTGTGTAGCACGGAACCTTGTATAGAAGGTATATGTTGCAAGCGTAGTCCAACCAATCGTAAAGTGAGTCCTTACCTACTTTCATTCCTGCGGATTTCAGTTCATTGTAGATGTTGTTCACACTCGTCGGTTTTGTCAGATTCTCGAATACTCTCTTTAGAAAATACCTGACTATAGATGGGGATGTCCTTATCTCATAGTGTTCGATTAAATCTCTGAATAACATTGTGTTGAAGTAGGATTGGAGAATCTTTGTCCTTGCGCTTTCCGTTTCCGCAAGGACGGCTTTCGGGTAGCCCCCCTCATTGCAATAATGTTTGAATGCTGATTTTATGATAGCCGCGCCATCCTCTGTGTAAGGATTTGGATTAAGACCACGAAACCTGAGATATTCTTTGAAGTCAAGTGGGTATTCAACGTACTCGTCCGGCCACCCGCGTAAGGCGGAAGCCATCTCTTCAGACAACATTTCTGCCGTACTTCCGGTGATGAATATATGTTTGCAGTAGTTTTTATAGGTTCTAAGTACGAATAACTCCCACCCTTTTATCAGCTGTATCTCATCAAAAAACATATACACATCTTTCAGTGGTTTTTCCGGGAGCATGTCTCGATATGCTTGAAGTATGTCATCAAAGTCAGAAACTTGCATTGAGGAGAATCGTTCGTCATCGAATTCCACATACAAGATATTCTCTTTAGGAATGCCAGATGATAACAGTTTGTTTATTGTAAGCCGCAGTAAAGATGATTTCCCACATCTACGTATTCCAGTTACGGTGACTATATCCTCTCCGGAAACAGGAAGTGACAGATTTCTTGCCACCAAACCATTGAAAGGTAATTCTTCTTGATGCGAGGCGATTATTGACTGAAATGTTCTGCGAAGTTCCATATTCATTATTTTTATGCAAATATAAGACTTTCCTTTTTATAAGGAAAATTTAGGCATGTATTTTCCTTACAAAAAGGAAAGATGAACCTTGGTCACTAAGCTTGTGGTAGTTGAGCTTGTCGAAGTGACCAAACTGGCAAAAAAATCACCGGGAGAATGTTACATTATCCCGGTCTTTTCGTTTATATTAGTGAAAAGTTAAAACGATGACGAGTGACTTTCTCACAGAAGCGTTCCTGGCCCTTCGGGGCCGGTGGAAATCGGAAGACACCTTACAGGATGCCTTCTGTCGGCTGTGGGGTGGGAAGTACAAGGTCGGAAGCGTCAGGGAGGCGGTCGGGCTGCTCTCGCGGACGGGCAGGAACCTGGAGATCGACGAGTTCCGCAAGGCGGAGAGGCTCCCCCGGCAGGTCAGCATCGACGGACGGCAGATCGAGGACGAAGGAAGTGACGCGGCGGAACGGGAGGCTCTGTTCCGGAAAGTCGAGGCCTCGGTTGACAGCGAGCTGACTGAACTCCAGAAGCTTATCGTCAGAAAGCACGAATACGAAGGGCAATCCTTCGAGCGCATCGCCAAAGACCTTGGAATGCGGCAGGAGGCGGTCCGGATGCACATCTCAAGAGCAAGAAAGATTTTAAGGGACAAATTCAGAAATGAGACAGATGAATGAATATATCAAACGGTACTTCGACGGGACCCTTTCCGAAGCGGAGGAACTGAGACTCAAGGACTTTCTCTCCTCGCCGGAGGGACAGGCTCCTGAATATTCCGAAGCGCGCGCGGTGATGGGCTACTTCGCCGTCGGCAAGTCCCTCTCACGGAAGAAGACGAATGAATATTCACGGAGGAGGAGTCGCCGCGCCGTCTGGCTTCGGGTCGCCGCGGCAGCCTGCGCCGGCATATTCATAACTCTTGGAGTGAGTGTCTACAATAAGGATAATGTTTGCGTCGCGTATGTCGGAGGGCAGAAAGTGACTGACAGGGAGGTTGTGATGAACGACGTCGATTGCATCCTTGCCGACCTTTTTTCCGGCGGAACTGACGTGGATGAACAGTTAAACGAAATATTCGGAAAATGATGAGACAAAGAGTTCTTTTGACAGCGTTTCTATGCCTTCTGACCCTGGTTGCGGCTCACGCCCAGAAGGGACTTCAGATTGACAGCTTGTTCAGCGGCTCCATCCTGGATGTCTCGGACATGTCCCGGATCTCCATGTCGGAGGTGAGCGGCTCGGATCTCAAACCCTACAACCTGAAGTATTTCCGCAGCATCAGCTTCAAGGCGGGATCCCGGACGATTGACAGGGTTGCGTCTTTGGTGGAGGCTGATTCCCGTAATGCGCTTGACCGGAAAATCGACTACTTCGGAGGGCAGATGTACTATGCCCTTTTGAGGCTGCGGGCGGACGGAAGCGGGGAGAATGAATATATTGGCTTCCAGATCAAGGGAATAGGAAAGGAAAAGGTCACGCAGGATTCCGCCGGCAACACCGTGGTGGGCTATGAGCTGGACGAGAATGCCCGAGGACCGTTTAAGCAGGCCTACGTGACTGTGGTCTATCTCAGGGGCAAGGCCACCATGAACGACCTTAAGAAAATGTTCAAGCAAAGATAATAATGAAGAATATGAAGAGGTTATTTACAGTTTTACTTGTGTCGCTGCTGTGCGTCCACATCGCGTCAGCGCAGACACGTGCCACACGTCGTTCTGAATTCAAAATCATCGATCCGGCTGATACGGTGAAAATTCAGATAAAGAAACCGGGTGTCAAGGTCCGTTACAACTCCGATGGAAAAAAGTTGAACTATATGTCTGATTCCTTGCTGATTGTCTATAGCCCTGATTCCGTCAAACAGCATTATGATCCTAAAAAAGAGGTCTACTACAAGATGGAGATTTTCGGATCCGAGTGTGACACATCCTTCACGTACACCTATACGAATTCCAAGATCGACATCAAGGACACAACACGGTTCAGCTTATCCATCGGCAAAGACAGGACTGAGGATGGAGCCTTTTCCAGATTGGATTTCAACGTGCCTTTCTACAGCAAGGTGGTGACCAAATCATACGGGCATCGCTATAAGGTTGAGCCGGGCAATTTCGGCATGGCATTGCTGAATGTCAACTCGGGCAATCCGGATTTCAAAACCCAACGCTCGTACGAGGTGTTCCTGAATCTGTGCACCGATGACTTCAAACTATCGCGCTCCGTGACATTCAACTACGGTCTCGGGTTTTCCTGGAAGAATTTCGCCATGACCAAGAGCGGAATGATGACAAAAGATGACGATGGGAACATCCGGATCGGAGGATGGCCTGAGAAAGCCGAGCCGAAAGTGTCCAAACTGAGAGTGTTCAGCGTCACCTTCCCGCTTATCCTTAGTGTCAACGCTTACCGTGGTGTCGGCTTCTCCGTCGGTCCTGTGGTCAATCTCAACGCCAGCAGCTCAATTGTGAACAAGTACCGGCTGAACGATGAGAAGCAGAAGAACAAGTACAAGAGGGCGCACTGCAATCTCGCCACCGTCGATGTGATGTTCCAGCTCAATTTCCGGGATGTGGGAGTCTATGCGAAATATTCCCCGATGAACATCATGGACACCGGCTACTGGCCGGAGTTCAAGCACTGGGCCATAGGACTGACATTGAGTCTCTGATGCCGCAGCCTCACACACCTGCCCCGGCAACTTCCCGTGAGCAAGAAGGCAGGTTCTGCGCACGAGAGACCTAGGCAGCAGCCTCCCGTGAGCAAGAAGGCAGGTTCTGCGCACGAGAGACCTAGGCAGCAGCCTCCCGTGAGCGAGAAGGCCGGTTCTGCGCACGAGACCTCGGCAGCAACTTCCCGTGAGCAAGAAGGCAGGTTCTGCGCACGAGAGACCTAGGCAGCAGCCCACTGGGCGTACACTACATACCCCCGGAAGTTAAAGTTGACTTTCGGGGGTGCTGCGATGTAGAGTCTTGATCTTAACGCTCGATGGTGGCCTCGCGGTCTGGTCCGAGAGAGATTATACTGATCGGAACTCCGAGGTAGTCCTCCATGAACTTGATATAGTTCTTGAATTCCTGCGGAAGCTCACTTTCCTTGCGGATTCCTGTAAGATCTTTCTTCCAGCCAGGGAATTCGGTGTAAACCGGATCGATCTTGGCCGCGATGTCGAACGGAACCTGGTCAGTCTCAACGCCGTCCACCTTGTAGGATGTGCAGACCTTGATGGTCTCGAAATCATCCAGACAGTCAGACTTCATCATGATGAGGTCGGTCACGCCGTCGATCATCACGGTGTATTTCAATGCCACGAGGTCCAGCCAGCCACAGCGGCGAGGACGGCCGGTGACAGCTCCGAACTCGTGTCCGACCTGGCGGATCTTTTCACCGGTCTCATCGAAAAGTTCAGTCGGGAACGGACCGCTGCCCACACGCGTGCAGTAGGCCTTGAATATTCCATAGACATGCCCGATCTTTGACGGGGCGACTCCCAATCCGGTGCAGACTCCGCCGACCGTGGTCGAGGATGATGTCACGAACGGGTAGGAACCGTAGTCGATGTCGAGCATCGATCCCTGAGCTCCTTCAGCGAGCATCGGCTTGTTTTCCAGCCATTTATTCACGAAATACTCGCAGTCGATCAGGTTGAATCCCTTCAGGAATTCGATGGCGCTCATCCACTCTGCCTCATCCTTTTCCGGATCGCACTCGAAGTGTAGGTCTGAGAGCAACTGAATATGTCTGGCCTTGAGTTTCTCGAATCTTTCTTTGAAATCAGGGGCGAGGATGTCTCCGACCCTGAGGCCGTGTCTGCTGATCTTGTCTGTGTAGGTAGGTCCGATGCCCTTGAGGGTTGATCCGATCTTACCCTTACCAGCGGCAGCTTCGTAGGCCGCGTCCAGAAGTCTGTGGGTCGGTAGGATCAGGTTCGCTTTCTTGGAGATGAACAGTTTTTCTTTCGGGTTGATGTTCATCTTCTCCACATTCGCGCATTCCTCCCGGAGCGTGATCGGATCCAGAACGACACCGCTTCCGATGATGTTGGTGGAGCCTTCACGGAATATTCCTGAAGGGATGCTGCGAACCACGAAGTTCTTGCCGTCGAAATGGAGGGAGTGCCCCGCGTTAGGACCGCCCTGGAATCTCGCCACGGCCGGATAACGACCTGCAAGCACATCCACAATCTTACCTTTTCCTTCGTCTCCCCACTGGAGGCCAAGGACTACGTCAAGTTTTGAACTCATATCTGATAATATTCGTTTTGTATATTCTTGAATATTAGAACGGAAGGTCATCTTGCGGCATATCGGCCGCCGCGACCTCGATCGGATTCACCGGAGCCTGCTGCTGAGGCTGCTGGATCGGCTGCTGCTGGAATCCCGGCTGTTGCACTGGTTGCGGAGTCGGTTGCCGCACCGGTTGGTAACCACCCTGTTGGTACTGAGGCTGTGCGTATGCCGGCCCCTGAGCCGCATTCCCTACTGGCCCCTGAGCTGCACCATTCACCGGTCCCTGAGCCTGTCGAAGGGCCGGCTGACCGTACCCTTGAACCTGCTGATAGCCACCCTGCTGTCCTTGTCCGGCATTGTAACCACCCTGAGCCTGCCCTCCATCCTGCGCACCAGGATTGTCCGACTTCCTCCCCAACAATTGCAGATTGTCCACCGTAATCTCTGTGGTGAACCTCTTGTTCCCAGTCTGGTCGGTCCACGACCGTGTCCTCAGCTTCCCCTCTACGTACAACTGCGTCCCTTTGCGGATGTACTTCTCCGCTACATCGGCCGAATTTCTCCAGGCCACGATGTTGTGCCATTCCGTGTTCTCTCGAAGTTCTCCATTGCGGTCACGATAGCGTTCAGTCGTCGCGAGGGTGAAAGTCGCCACCTTCGTGCTTCCTGAATTAGGGTTGTTGTTTCCATCAAGGTAACGTACTTCCGGGTCTTTTCCAACGTTACCGATCAGCATTACTTTGTTCAGTGACATAATTTTAAGTTGTTTAGTTATGTTAAAATGCGCCTGGGCCGCACCGTCGCGTGACAAGCGTTCATAATTCAAGCACAGTCACACGTAAGACTATTGCCGCGGCGGTCATGGCCCAAAGCACTGCAAGTTAGTCAAAATATTCCGTATTCCCATAAAAAAGGAATACATGGAGGTTAACTCGTTTATATTCAGAAAAATAAGGATCCCTCCTCTCTGTTTGAACAATAGGGAGGAGGGATAGTTTTTATGTTGATATTCAATGACTTGTCTTCCACGGAGCATTTTAGAAGTTCAGCTCCAATCCGACTCCGGAGCGGGTCGGACCGACGGTTAACGAGGAACTGTAGCCGAGATTGCGGCGGCCGTAGTTGCGGTTGTAGTCGTCAGCGATCTCATTGAAAGTCTTGTTGGACTTGATCCAAAGCGGGATTCCCGCTCCGAGGCAACCTGCCCCGGCAACATAACCGATAACGTAGCCGGTAGAGTTGCGCTCAGAATGATCCTTGAAGAACTCATCCTGAAAATGCGGGTCGTTATTTTCCTTGTTTGAGAATATGAGATCCATTGTCGTGGCGGTTACCGCAAACACTCCCAATCCTGTCAGGATCATTCCCCACATATACTGGTTCGATGCTTTCCTGTATTTTCCCCCGTACAGAGAATACCCTATGTAATCGGTAAGCTCCTGCCTCCGGAGCCTGCGGTCGTGCATATAGTAATGCCCCCAGCGATAGTCAAGGCCTCTGTCATCATACCCGTCCATGTACCCGTCAACATACGGTCCTGTCGCCAGCCTCCTGCCGTCAGCAAACACTTGCCTTGTACCGTTTTCGAAATCAATGCTTTCGATCCGTGAGGTTGAGAGCCGGTAATCCGGTCCGTCAAGATTGTTGTAAAGCTTATAGATGATGTCAACTTCCCCGATCTCAATGATTTTCGCTTCGATGACACGGCGGGAGTCCACAAGATGAATCCTGTCCTGAGCTGAAAGACCGCAGCACACGATAGCCAGCGCCACGGTAAGAATGGTCTTGAGTTTCATAGTAATGGTTTTTTCGCGGTTGCTCCAGCAACATATATGCCGTTTATGAATATAAAACCGAGGGGATAGAGTAGAGTGCCTTTCGGCACAAAGCCTATTATCTGGCTATCTTCAGCACCCTTTATACTTTCCGATAGTGACTTCTGACTTTCTCAACCTTGCCAAAGCGGATGCGCTTGTACGCTCTCACTTTGATAAGCCTGACCACCTCAACTCTGATGGAGGTCATAATGCGGAGTACCAAATAAGTTCTCTTTTTCATTATAGGGATAATATAGGACGTAAGAACTATCGGCTCCTCAATCTTTTGCGCCACCTCCCCTCGGTAGTAATCAAAAAAAGGCAGGTATCCTAAAAAGGGGTCGGATGCCCACCTTGTTTTGTCCTATAATCCCATCAAATGACTTTGCAAATATACTAAATTAGTTCTATCTTCCAAACTTTTCTTTTCTGTGGATATGATTTGCAGAATGTCAGGCGGTTTGCTAACTTCGCACCAGTCAAAAAATAGGAATATGGCGAAATATGGTCTCATAGGTGATCCGATCAAGGGATCCGGCAGCCCGGCACTGTTCGAGGCGGCCTACAAAGGAGTGAAGGACGGGGAATATTCATACGACCTGATCGAAGGCAGTGACTTTGAAGCATCCTTCCAGAGATTCATTGATGAATATGCCGCTGTCAACGTCACCGCTCCGTTTAAGGAACGGGCATATTCAAAGGTCTTGGAGATGGTGCGCAAAGGCGAGGGGGCGGTTTCAGGACCGGCGGCCCGCATCGGTGCGACGAACCTTCTGGTGAAAGGCTCCAATGGCATAGAGGCGTATAATTCTGACTTCACCGGCATCGTGACGGCTGTCGTGGAGGCATATTTCCCGGGCATCGTGGAGGAATTCATCGGCAACTTCGGGGACAAGTTTTTCGTGAAGATGCACCAGTTCTTCCTGATGACCTTGAGCCGCACGTTCAACCGTCAGCCTCAGGCGCTTGTGGTCGGTTGCAGAGGAGCGGGAAGGGCCGCCGCCGTGGCCGCCGCCGAACTTGGATTCGCCACCATCCTGATGAACCGAACCCCCGAAAAGGCGCAAGCGATAGCGGAAACTATGCCTGAATATGGTTTCCTGCCGGACCCGATCTCTGATTTCAAGGAGGCCGTCAAGGAATGTGACCTTGTGATCTACACCCTGCCGATGGCTCTGCCTGAAATTGCAGAGTTTACCGCAGATGATTTCGCCGGCGAGGATTCAGGCCAGAAAAAGGTGATCCTGGAGGCGAACTATAAGACACCATCCTTTGACGATGAGGCCCGTATGAAACTCACCTCCGCTGACTGCACCTACATATCGGGCCGCCGCTGGCTTCTGTACCAGGCCCTTACCGGCTATTCCATAATGACCGGTCTCCAGCCCGACCTCAAAGCGATGTCCGAGGTCGTTTTCTAAACCGTCCGGCCACCGACCGCTTCCGTTCACAGACCTTGCCAAATCGCTGTTCGGTCCCCCTTATGGTCGCTGAGCTTGTCGAAGCGCACCGAGTAGAAAGGTCAGAAAAAAAAATTCAAAATTTTGCAAGTTACCAAAATTTTGAATTTTATTTTTCTGACCCACTGCAACAGGACTGACAAGCCTATGGATTAAGCCCATATTTGTTAACGAACGTCAGGGGAAAAATCGAAAGGCAGATTTTGGTAACGTGCAAAATCTGCCTTTTGCCTTTTTTCCCCTGGCGTCACATATTATTTGTTCTCCAGATCGTTGAGGTGAATCTCCAGCGCGCGGGTGGATATGACCAGCTCACGGATAGAGAGGCCGAGCGAGGAGATCAGGAGCAGCAGGGCGATTCCGAAGATGATGATCGCTGTGATCCTCAGACTGATGAAACAGAAGAACATCGACACGACGCAGCAGAACAGGCTTGTGATTCCAAGAATCTGCATGCTCCGTGTCAGGTTCAGCCTTTTTCGTAGATTCGCAATCTGCGCAGCCGTCACCTCTGACCTGTCCTTGACATATTTATCCTTGAGATTCCGCACCAATTGCGCATAAGACAGAAACCGGTTAGTGTACGCCAGCATAATCAAAGACACAGCCGAGAACAGCAACGTAGGAGTGACCAAAGAGAATTCTTCCATAACGCAATCATTTTAAGGTTGTCCGGCCGGAAATGACCCCGCGTCAGCCGACCGCTCCTTCGATTGCAATGACCGTGCCCATAGCTCTATTGATGCAACGATTCCTGTAGAGGTTGCCGTGTCGGGATTTACTGCAAATTTACAGTAAATCCCGAAAATAACTATATGCGATTATGGCACGGTGTATTTGTTTGCTTCGTATTATGTGGCGCTTTAAATGGAGCTGAAAGGCTTACTGCCTCTGTCGGAGGGCTTCGAAGAGAAGGATGGCGGCGGAGACGGAGACGTTGAGGGAGTCGAGGTCACCGAGCATCGGGATGCGGATGTGGGCGTCGGCGACTTCCCGCCAGAGGTCGGTCAGGCCGGTGGATTCGGTGCCCATCACGATCGCGGTAGGCTTCTTCATATCCGTGTCGTAGTAGAGGGAAGAGTCTTGAAGCTGCGCGGTGAGTATCTGAATATGTTTGGACTTGAGCCAAGCGATGGTCTCCTCGGAGGTGGCCACGGCGACCTGCCGGGAGAATACGGCACCGATACTGGCCCTGATGAGGTTCGGGTTGTAGAGGTCGGTGAGTGGGTCACAGATGATAACAGCATCCGCGCCTGCGGCGTCGGCACTCCTCAGCACGGCCCCGAGGTTGCCGGGTTTTTCGACACTCTCAAGGACAATCACCAGCGGATTCTTGCTGAGTGTCAGACTTTCCAGAGTCCTGTCACGGAACTCCACCTCGGCGATGACACCCTCCGTGCCGCCTCTGTAGGCGATCTTGCCGTAGAGCTCGTACGGAACCTGCACGACACCGACTTTCGGATTCCTGCTTTCGGCCTTGCCAAGAAGGTCGTTCAGTTCCTCCTCGGTCAGAATCTCCCCACAGATGAACAGCGTTCTTGGTACGAATCCGGCGTCAAGGCAGTGCCCTAGTTCCCTGCGGCCCTCGACCACGAAAAGCCTTTCCGAGCGTCTCAGCTTGGATTTCTCCTGAAGAGCCAGCAGTTCCTTGATCTTCGGATTCTGCGCCGATGTGATGTTCTCGATTCTCATTTTCTTTAACTTTTGCTTTACGAATGCCGGAAATGATTCGGTGCATGAATCATCTGGATATTCATAGAATGCTTCTGAAAACAATAAAGGGTGACTCGGACATCGAGGTCACAGCCACCCTTCTGATTTTCCAAACCTGATTATTCCTCAGTTTCTGCGTTCTTGTCGTTCTTCGCGATCTTCTCCGGACGCATTTGAGGGAAGAAGAGCACGTCCTGGATGGTCGTCTGCCCGGTCATGAACATTGTCAGACGGTCGATGCCCATTCCGAGGCCGGAAGTAGGAGGCATACCATATTCAAGGGCGCGCACGAAGTCGTAGTCGATGAACATCGCCTCGTCGTCGCCGTGGCTCTTGAGGGCCGCCTGCTCCTCGAATCTCTCCAGCTGGTCGATCGGGTCGTTGAGCTCTGAATATGCGTTCGCGAGCTCCTTGCCGCAGACGAACAGCTCGAACCTTTCGGTGAGGGTAGGATCCTCACGATGCCTCTTTGTCAGCGGAGACATCTCAACAGGGTAGTCGATGATGAACGTAGGCTCGATGAGATGCTCCTCGCAATATTCCCCGAAGATGGCATCGATCAGCTTGCCGACACCCATCGAAGGATCGAACTCGACGTTGAGCTTCTTACAGGTCTCGCGGAGTTCGTCAACGCCCATTCCCTTGACATCCACACCGGCATATTCCTTAATAGCCTCAAGAATAGGGAGTCTGCGGTAGCCGGCCTTGAAGTCGATCTCCTTGTCGCCGATCTTCACGACTGTGGTGCCGTGCAGCTTGAGGGCGATCTTTTCGAGCATCTTCTCCACGAAGTCCATCATCCAGATGTAATCCTTGTAGGCCACGTAGATCTCCATACAGGTGAACTCAGGGTTGTGGGTCTTGTCCATACCCTCGTTGCGGAAGTCCTTGGCGAACTCATAGACACCGTTGTAGCCACCAACGATCAATCTCTTGAGGTAGAGCTCGTTGGCGATTCTCATATAGAGGTCGATGTCCAGGGCGTTGTGATGGGTGATGAACGGACGGGCCGTGGCGCCTCCCGGGATGGCCTGAAGGATCGGGGTCTCGACCTCAAGGCAGCCGGCGGCGTTGAAATATTCCCTCATCGTGGCGATGATCTGCGCCCTCTTGACGAACACGTCCTTTACCTGAGGGTTGACGATGAGGTCAACGTACCTCTGGCGGTAGCGGAGCTCCGGATCGGTGAAGGCGTCATAGACAACTCCGTCCACCTCCTTCACGATAGGAAGAACCCTCAGAGACTTGCTCAGAACGGTAAGTTCCTTTGCGTGAACACTGAGCTGTCCGGTCTGGGTGATGAAGGCGAAGCCCTTGATGCCGATGATGTCACCGATGTCAAGGAGCTTCTTCCAGACAGTGTTGTACATTGTCTTGTCCTCGCCAGGGCAGATCTCGTCCCTCTTGACGTAGATCTGGATCCTTCCAGTTGAATCCTGGATCTCGCCGAAAGATGCCGCTCCCATGATCCTGCGGGACATCAGACGGCCCGCGATGCAGACTTCCTGGAAGTTGCCTTTCTCCGGGTCAAAGCCGGCCTCGATTTCCTTTGCGGTCGCGTTGACCGGATAGAGTGGCGCCGGATAAGGATTGATGCCCAATTCCCTTAACTTTGCGAGAGATTCCCTTCTGATTCTCTCCTGCTCGCTGAGTTCGATGTTTGCCATATCTGTTGTGTTTTTATATTCAAATCCCAAGGAATATCCTCCGCCCCGCGCAATGCGGATGCCTGCCATTCCGCCGCTTCCTTTCTCCGTTAAAGGCGAATAAGATACGTCCTGAATATGCAAAAATACTACTTTTAATTCACATTCTGAAATTAAATCCGTACCTTTGTCTATTATGGGAAAAGAGCGCAAATGGATATTGAAAGAGCCGGCTGATCCAGAGAAGGTGGGAAGGCTTTCCGCCGAGCTGGGCATTGACCGGGTTCTCGCTGACCTTCTTGTCAAGAGGGGAGTCGAGACTTTCGAGCAGGCGCGCTCGTTCTTCCGTCCGAGCCTGAATGACCTCCACGATCCGTTCCTGATGAAGGATATGGATGTGGCCGTGGAAAGGGTCCGCAAAGCCATCACCACGGAGGAGAAGATTCTGGTCTATGGCGACTACGACGTTGACGGCACAACCGCCGTGTCGTTGGTATATTCATTCCTCAGAAGATATTCCTCAAAGGTGGATTTCTACATTCCGGACCGTTACGACGAGGGCTACGGCGTGTCCTACAAGGGCATTGACTGGGCTGGAGACAACGGCTTCGGGCTCATAATCACTTTGGACTGCGGCATCAAGGCCAACGAGAAGGTTGAATATGCCGCCACTAAGGGAATAGATGTGATTATCTGCGACCACCATCTTCCGGAGAACACTCTTCCGCCGGCTGTGGCTGTGCTGGATCCGAAGCGGGAGGATGACACCTATCCGTTTGACGATTTGAGTGGCTGCGGGGTGGGATTCAAGCTTGTGCAGGCATATTCACAGAAATATGGGATTCCGTTCGAGACTTTGATTCCGCTGTTGGATCTTCTGGTGGTCAGCATCGCGGCTGACCTCGTGACGATGGTGGGGGAGAACAGGGTTCTCGCGCACTTCGGACTCAAGCAGTTGAATGAGAATCCGCGAAAGGGACTTCACGCGATGGCGGCCCTTTCGAAGCTGGAACTCGGGCATCTGACCATAGATGATATTGTGTTTAAGATCGGTCCGAGGATCAATGCCGCCGGACGAATGGAGACCGGCCGCCTGGCCGTGGAGCTCCTGACCGCCTCCGACGACCACACCGCCACAATGATCGGCGAGAAGATCAACGACAACAACAATGACCGTAAGAGCATAGACAGGGAGATCACACAGGAGGCTCTGGAGATGGTTCAGAACGGCTCCGCCCTGTCAACTGACGCGGCGACAATAGTTTACAATCCGACTTGGAACAAGGGCGTTGTCGGGATTGTGGCCTCACGTCTTGTCGAGGCGTTCTACAAACCGACAATTGTACTGACAAAGTCGAACGGATTCATCACTGGATCCGCCCGCAGTGTGGCTGGTTTCGATCTCTACGAGGCCATCGAGAGCTGCGCTGACCTTCTTGAGAACTTCGGCGGGCACGTCTATGCGGCCGGTCTGACATTGAAGGAGAACAACTTGGATGAGTTCGTCGGCAGAATAGACCAGTTCATCTCCGGGAAGATCACCGATGAGATGCTGACTCCGGTTACCGACATCGACGCCAAACTGGAGTTCAGCCAGATCACCCCTAAATTCTTCCGTCTTCTGAAACAGTTCCAGCCTTTCGGTCCCGGCAACACCAATCCGGTATTCCTTACCGAGAATGTCTCCGACGGTGGCAACGGCCGCAAGGTCGGCGCCGGTGGAGTCCACATGAAGCTCGACCTGATCGACGAGAAGCAGCCTTTCCACCAGATTCCTGCCATAGCCTTCAATATGGCAGAGTTCTATGACTACATCAAAGCCGGCAACCCGTTCGACATCTGCTACTCCATCGTCGAGAACTACTACCGCGGCAACACCACCCTCCAACTCCGCATCAAAGACATCAAGGAGCGCGACGAGTTTATTTAGGAATATATTTCCTCACCGTTCGGTTCTTGCTGCTGCAAGTGTCAGTGGTGATTACCACTTATGGAGACGAAGCCACCTACTCTTATGTGTGCGATTATCCTCATACTTGGAATATACCATTGTCATGTAGATGCTGTTTTAGGTATGCAGTATCGCTCCCTCGTAATGAGCGATATTACATCAGACTTTCCAGGATTGAAGTCGTACAGCAGAAGGCCTATATGTGTACCAAATGGACATAAACACCCCATTGGTACAGGAGATACGCTTCTGGAGTACGAAAAAGACAAACCTAAAAATCAGATATTGTTCTTCTCAGCCATATCGTTTACTCTTGTTTTGGTTCCGGTAACATTTACGATTCTAACCCTGTGTGCTGATTTCCCTCAGTCGGTCGCGTACTTCCATAAGAGCAAAACCAAGAAGATTCTCTCCATTCCAAAGTGCTGGGTTGGTCGCTTCCGGAGTGAACTCGTCAAATCCAATGCCCCCATAGTGCCTCCGTTTTAATCGACAGCGCTACTAGGTGTCGCGTGGTGGATAACTGCTTTACTATTAATGAAATAGCTAATTACCTTTGGCGGATATCAACTAAAGATGAATATGCTATCGTTTGATATTCAATGTGTTGGTCTCCACGGCTTCTTTGATAATCTCTGCGATCTGGGTGAAGCTCAGGCCATCGATATCGATTATGTGGTTGGCGGTGGCGATGTACTGCGGTGAGCGGGTCTGCATCAGGGATTCGATGCGGTGGCGGAGGGCTTCTCGTTCGCTTGATACTTCAGTTGAGGGCGCTTCGACTGGTTGTGTGGGATTCAGCATCGGGCGGCCATCGGAGTGTCCTTCGAGGTTGTCAAGGAGGGTGTCGGTGGTGGCGCGGAGATAAAAACAGTCGGTGTGCTGACGGATGAGCTGACGGCATTGTTCGGAAGTCACGGTGCCGCCGCCGAGGGAAAGGATGGCGCGGGGACGGGACTTGTCACTGAATATCTCCTCAAGGGCCTCGCGCTCCATCCGGCGGAAAGCCGCTTCACCATATTCATTGAATATTTCGGGAATATTTTTGCCCTGCTTTTCCTCAATGTAGGTGTCCAGGTCAATCAGGCGGCATTCCGGGAGCAGCGTCGCAAGGATTTTCCCGACACTGCTCTTGCCGCAGCCCATAAAGCCTATGAGGGATATGTCTTTCATATTCACCTTGCAACGTCCGTCTCTTGGAGCCACGAATGCCCCTGATGGTTTATGAATATGCCAGTGTTTAGAACAACGTAGGCTCGTCAATGTCACCTACATCCGGAATGTCTCCGGAGTCCAGAAGGTCAGCGGCGCTGGTCTGACCGCCGTCAGTGGTGGCACCAGAAACCTCATTGGAGTCACCCTGTGGCTCGTCAGACTCCACATCGTCAATGATGTCCAGCGGCTCGTCCTCGATGTCGTCCTCCGGCTTGTGCAGAGGCTCGATGAACTTCACCTCCTTGAGGTCGTACTGATGACACTTCTTGCCCTTGGCGGCATAGCCCTTCTTGGCGATATATTCCTCAGCGTCAATGTTCTCCGGATCACGATGCTCGTACTTCCCGCCGAAGATTACCTGGAACTGAGGATGCTTGTCCTCGGAAAGGGCCACGAGATAGGATTTCGTGCCTGGGGCGATGAACGACAGCGGTGTGTTGTCGCTCAGGACAAAGCTGAACCTCTTGATGTAGAATGCCTTGGCGGCCGCGTCGTAGTAGAGGGCGGTGTAGGTCTTGTTCGGATCGAACTTCTCGATCTTGATCACTTCGCCTTGGTAGCGGTTCGAGACATCGAACGAAGTCGTGTAGAAGGTTCCGTCCTTGAATATTGCCAGAACCTTGTCCTCCGGGCCGAACTCGCCGAGGTACTGACCGCGCTGCTCATCGTTAAGCTTCTGGATGTCAGCGTCGTACCAAATGTCCTTGCCGCCGATTGTCGAAACGCCCTTGGATTTCAGCTGAATTCTGGCGATAGGGTTCTTGGACACCAGATTGCCTCTGGAAGCCTTGCCCTTGATCGCAAGGGTAGAGAAATCATATTCAAACTGCGTTTTCTTCAGCTTCGGACGCGGACGCAGGTATATTCGTACAGATTCGGCCTCGCCGTTGTGGTTGACGGTGAACCAGAGGATCTTGGACCCTTCCTCGCCGGTGGTGATGTCGTAGTCCTTGTCCCTGGTGACGCTGGTGATCGCGAACCTTTTGGCGTAGGAGACGCTGCTCTTGCCCTCGCGGTAGATGACGTTGTATATGGTTCTGCTGTCGCCTCTGTTGAACACTCCGACGTAAAGCAGGTCTTTCCAGAAGAAGGCTTTGTCCGTGACTTTGGTGATGCGGTACTTGCCGTCCTTGCCTATGACGATGACCTCTGAAAGGTCGGAGCAGTCGCAGATGTAGGTGCCGTTGTCGTCCTTTTTGAGGTTCAGCCCGACGAATCCCTCCTCGTAGTTTGCGTAGAGTTTCGCGTTGTTGCTGACCACCTTGGTGACGGCTATGCTCTCGAACGCTGTGATTTCGGTCTGCCTTACGAAAGGCTTGCCGTATTTCGCCTTGAGCATCTTGAACCAGTCGATGGTGTATTCTGTGATGTGCTCTATGTTGTTCTTGACGGTCTCCATCTCCGCCTCGATGGCGGCGATCTTCTCGTCGATGGCCTTTGTGTCGAACTTGGAGATCTTGCGCACAGGCTTCTCCACGAGCCTCTCGATGTCCTCCATCAGGATCTCGTGGCGGAGGACGTCCTGGTAGGTCTTCATCTCCGTGAACACGTCCTGCAGCTGCTGCTCCCAGCTGTTCTGGTTCTGCTCCAGGATCTTATAGACCTTGTTCTCAAAGAATATCCTTTCGAGGGATGTGTAGTGCCACTGGTCCTCAAGCTCGGCGAGCCTGATGTCAAGCTGCCACTTTAGAAGATCCCTCGTGTGGTTCGTGTCGTAGATCAGTATGTCCTTGACAGAGAGGAACTGAGGCTTGTTGTCCACGATGACACAGGCGTTCGGGGCGATGTTGCACTCGCAGTCCGTGAATGCGTACAGCGCGTCGATCGTCTTGTCCGGTGACACATCGTTCGGAAGATGGATCAGGATCTCGACCTTTTCCGTGGTCATATCCTCGATCTTCTTGATCTTGATCTTGCCTTTGTCCTTGGCTTTCAGAATCGAGTCGATGAGGATGTGGGATGTCTTTCCGTAAGGGATCTCGGTGATGGCCACCGTGTTCTTGTCGATCTTCTCGATTTTGGCGCGGACCTTCACGCTTCCGCCCCTGGCTCCGTCCTTGTAGTTGCTGCAGTCAGCCGAGCCACCGGTAGGGAAGTCCGGGTAGATCGTGAAATCCTCGCCCTCAAGAATCTTCACTGACGCGTCGATGAGTTCGTTGAAGTTGTGAGGGAGTATCTTGGAGGCCATTCCGACGGCGATTCCCTCGGTGCCCTGAGCGAGCAGGAGCGGGAAACGGACCGGAAGCTCGGTCGGCTCCTGGTTACGTCCGTCGTAGGATGTCATCCAGTTGGTGATCTTCGGGTCGAAGACGACCTCCTTGGCGAATTTGCTCAGACGGGCTTCGATGTAACGGGGCGCAGCGTTGCTGTCACCGGTAAGGATGTTACCCCAGTTTCCCTGACAGTCGATCAGAAGGCCTTTCTGGCCGAGCTGTACGAGGGCTCCGAGGATGGACGCGTCACCGTGCGGGTGGTACTGCATCGCCTGGCCGACGATGTTGGCCACCTTAGTGTAGCTTCCGTCGTCCATTCTGAACATGGCGTGAAGCACACGTCTCTGCACCGGTTTGAGTCCGTCAACGATGTGTGGGACGGCCCTTTGCAGAATGACGTATGAGGAATAGTCCAGGAACCAGTCCTTGAACATTCCCGAAAGCTTGTACTTCCTGCTGTCGGAACTAAGCAGCTTGTCGTATTTCCCTGAAGATTTCGCCGATGTCTCGTCAATCGGCTCCTCGTTCAGTTCCTCGTCCTCGTTGCCTCCTTCCGGAGCCTCGATGTCATCCCACTCGTCGTCCTTTGCCATATCAAGATATTCCTCTAATGATTATTAATTATTTTGTCCAATGTTATTCCTCGTACCCGAACTTCCTGAGTTCCTTGCGGTTCTCCCTCCAGTCTGGATTGACCTTCACGAACAGCTGAAGGAAGACCTTCTTCTGGAAGAAGTCCTCCATCTCCAGCCTGGCTTCGGTGCCTATCTTCTTCAAAGCCGAGCCTCCCTTGCCGATGATGATGCCCTTCTGGGAGTCACGCATCACGTAGATGACGGCGCTGATCTCGTACCTTTCACGGCCTTCCTTGAAAGCCTCCACGGCCACCTCGCAGCTGTAAGGCACTTCCTGGCTGTAGTTCTCCAGAATCTTCTCTCTGATGATCTCGGAGGCGAAGAAACGGAGGTTCTTGTCGGTGAACTGGTCCTTGTCGAACCACGGCGGCGCGACCGGAAGCCCGCTCATCACTGCGTTCAGCACACTCTCAAGGTTGAACCTCTCCTTGGCCGACACCGGAATTATGGTCGCTTTCGGAAGCTGCTCCTGCCAGTAGGCGATCAGGTCGGTCACCGTCTTCTGGTCGCTGACATCGATCTTGTTGATGACGACCACCACCGGGCAATCCAGCTTCTGGAGTTTTTGAATATATTCAATGTTCTTGTCGCTCTTTTCAACCACGTCCGTCACGTAGAGGATGATGTCCGCGTCCCCGATGGCGGCGTCCACGAACTTCATCATATCCTCCTGCAGGCGGTAGTTCGGCTTGAGCATACCGGGAGTGTCTGAATATACGATCTGGCAGTCGTCGGTGTTGACGATGCCCATGATCCTGTGCCGGGTGGTCTGCGCCTTCGCCGTGACGATGGACAGTTTCTCTCCTACCAGGGCATTCATAAGCGTGGATTTGCCAACATTCGGATTACCGATGATGTTGACAAATCCAGCTCTGTGTTCAGTGTGTTTGTCCGGACTAGACATAGGCCCCCATCTTGAGGACATTGACCTCGCCCTCGCTGAGGTATCTCCACTCGCCCTTCTTGAGGCCCTTCTTGGTGAGACCCGCGAAGTAAACCCTGTCAAGAGCCTTCACGTCGTAGCCGAGGGATTCGAAGATCCTTCTGACGATCCTGTTCTTGCCGGAGTGGATCTCGATGCCGAGACGTCTGTGGTCCTCGGCGTCGATATATTCAAGCTCGTCGGCCTTGATGTTGCCGTCGTTGAGGTCGAGACCCTCTGTGAGGATCTTCTCCTTGTCGGCCTCCTCAAGCGGCTTGTCGAGGATGACCTGGTAGATCTTCTTCTTGTTGTAGGAAGGGTGTGTGAGCTGCTCGGCGATCTCGCCGTCGTTGGTGAACATCAGCACACCAGTGGTGTTCTTGTCAAGCCTTCCGACAGGGAACACGCGGAGCTTGCAGCCCTTGAGCAGATCCATGACGGTCTTCTCGGCGTGAGGGTCGCTCGCACTGGTGACGAAGCCTTTCGGCTTGTTCATCACGATGTAAACTTTCTCCTCGCCCTTGAGTCTCTCTCCGTTGAAACGGATGTCGTCCTTGAGGACGTTGACCTTTGTCCCAAGCTCGGTCACAACCTCGCCGTTTACGGTCACGACGCCGGCCTGAATGAAGTTGTCAGCCTCGCGGCGTGAGCACACTCCGGAATTGGCGATGTACTTGTTCAGACGTATCTCTTCCTTGATAGGTGTAGGAACGTTGTCGTTGTCGGAAAACGCCGCGTCAATCTGTGGCTTCCTTGAAAGCATCTGGTTGATTCCGGCTTCGTCAGCCTCGGTGAAATGCGGCTCGTCCTTGCGGCCGAACTTCTTAGGTCCCTGATGTCCGGCGCCTCTGCCGGCTGAGAAACCTCCCTGTTTAGGGCCGAATCCGTGGCCGCCGGCCGGTTTTCTTGAATATGACGGCCTTCTCTCGCCGCCTTCCTGGCTGCCGCCGTAACTTCTTCTCTGTCCATAGGATGGACGGCCCTCGCCGAATGAAGGACGGCTCTGTCCGTATGACGATCTTCTCTCCTCTCCCTCGGAGTTGTTGCCATAGCTTCTTCTCTGTCCGTAAGACGGCCTGTCCCCGTAGGAAGGACGACCCTCGCCGAATGAAGGGCGACCGTAGGATGATCTCCTCTCGCCTCCATCGTAGTTGTTGCTGCCATAGCTTCTTCTCTGTCCGTAAGACGGCCTGTCCCCGTAAGAAGGACGGCTCTGTCCGTAAGATGAAGATCTTCTCTCTCCGCCTTCGGCGTTGTCACCGTAGCTTCTGCGCTGGCCATAGCCACCGCTGCGGTCTCCGTAGCCGCTTCTTCGGTCTGATGAATATCCTCCTCTGCTGTTGCCTCCACGGCTCTGATAACCACCGCGCTGGCCGTAGCCGCCACGATTGTCGCTGGAGTAACTCCTGTGATTGTCGTAAGACTTGTACTCTCCGTCAGCGGAGGATGAAGCGGCAGGCACTACCTTCTTTCTTGGCCTGAGTTTCCTGCCCTCAGATGAATAACCTGTTTTTGGTCCTTCTGCAGCGTAATCCCTACGCTCCTCGTGGTTCTCTTGACCACCATTCAAATTTTCTTCCATAATGTTTGTGGCTCACGCCATTAATTAAAAATAAATAAGTAAAATGTTTTTCTATTGTAATTTGAAAACGTATGTTATCGTTCCTTGCTGGAGCGCCGGTGCGTCAGCGCTCTGGTTGAAGTGTGTCTGCAAGGCCGCGGCCCTTGCCGCCGCCCAGAGTTTGGAGTTGTTCACAGTCGTTCCCTGTCCTCCAGGGACGGCCTTTGTCACATTGCCGTAGTTGTCAACCCAGATGTCCACCACGACGGTGCCGTAGTCCTGCTCTGAATATGCCGGCCTTGGAATCGCCCCCAAGGTGTTTCTGCCTTTCAGCCGGGCGTTAGGTGTGCCTTCGGCCTTCCCGCTGGAAGTGTTTCCCTTAGGATGTCCGGCCTTGAACTCGTTCTTGGGTTCGGTGGCGCTGTGAGGTGCGTTCGAGGAGTCCTTCTTGCTCATTCCCGGGAACAGGGCGTTTTTGTTGATTTCCTCCTTCTGCACAGGAGTCTCGACATCACCGAAATCGTCCGGCTTAGCCTCGGCGGTCTTGTTCGCCTTCTCGGACCGGTGAGGCGACTCGCTCTTCTGGATCAGTTCCACCGGCTTCGTCCTGTCGATCTCCTCGGCCTGAGGCTGACGACCCCTGTTCTGCCTCCTGATCGGCTGAGGCTCGTCCTCGCTGAAATCCACAAGGAATGTCTGCTCCTGTGGCGGAGGATAGATGTATTTCATCCCCGTGAACACGCATAGCAGGCAGGCAAGCACGTGGACCGCGACCGTAAGAACGATCCCGGTCACCGTGGAGACCTTGGCCTCCCTCTCTCTGTCACGAAGGTACGGTTTCATCATTCAGGCTGCGTCGCTAAGATTACCTTGTAATGGTTACGTTTCGCTATGTTCATCAGCGACACGACTTCCTTGATCGGCACGCTCTCGTCAGAGTAGATTGAGAATGTCGGATCCTCCTCTGTCTGAAGCAGATCGACAAGGTCATCCTCCAGTTCGGAGTACTGCACCGGCGTCTCGCTGCCGTTCAGATGGTAGGTGTAGGTGTCGTCGCCCCAATCCTTGATCGAGACGGTGACCGTAGGCTTGGCCGAAACCTGCCCTGTGCTCTTAGGAAGCAGGAGCTTCAGCGCGTTCGGATTGACCAGTGTCGAGGTGATCAGGAAGAAGATCAGCAGCAGGAACACCAAGTCAGTCATCGAAGACATCGCTGTGTCCGACAAGACCTTTGTGGTTCTCTTGAATGCCATTGACTACTTCTCCTCCTCGTTGCCTGCAGGTTCGTGCAGAAGATCCATAAAGTCAATCGTCGCGTTCTCCATCATAAACATCAGATTGGAGATCTGAGCGACCAGATAGTTGTAGCCGAAGTAGGCGAGGATGCCGACGATAAGACCGCCCACCGTGGTGATCATCGCCGTGTAGATACCGCTCGAAAGCAGTGTGATGTCGATGTTGTTGCCCGCGTTCGCCATATTGAAGAAGGCCTGCACCATACCGAGCACGGTTCCGAGGAATCCGATCATCGGCGCTCCACCCGCGATAGTGGCGAGCATAGGGAGCCCCTTCTCAAGCCTCGCGATCTCGACGTTGCCCATGTTCTCGACAGATGTCTGAATGTCAGCGAGAGGTCTTCCGATGCGCTCGATTCCCTTCTCCACGAGACGCGCCACCGGAGAATCATACTTCTGGCAGAGCGATACCGCCGATTTCACCTTCCCTTCATGAATATAGTCGCGTATGTCGCGCATGAAGTTCTTGTCAACCTGCCCCGCCTTGTGGATCATCCACCATTTCTTTCCGAATATGTAGATGGCGATCACCGACAGAATCGCCAGCACGATCATCAGCCAGCCACCCTTGGTCGCCATCTCGATGAGTGAGAACGACTGCTCAACCTGCTGTGGAGCAAGATCCGCCACAGGCGCGGCCCCCTGTGCCATATCCTCGGCCATCTCGGCCACCGCAGAATCCAGGCCCACGGCCTGCAAAACTTGGAACAACATAATTATCACGTACGTTTTTATTATTTACAAATATCTCGGCGTGCAACTGCACATTTCACGCCATGAAACCACAAAGGTACGCAAAATTTTCGAGACCTCGCTCATTAATATTCCACCTTTAGGTTTGTGAAGGTTTTGACACACCAGGAAGCCGGAACAGTCATTACAAAGCGTTCTTCGGGCGTCGCTCCCTCCTATGTGCGAAATCGGCGCGCACCAGGAAATTCATTTCTCTGATAAACAACAGATTGTCGTTCCAATATGAAGGTCAAGACAAGGGTATATGGCTTTGTCGATCACATTCATGTGGTTGAGTGCCATGAAATTCATTGAGGGGCTATTTCTGACGCTGCAATTAGCGGGAACAGTCCTTTACCTTGCAGACACCTGCAATGCGGTTCGACGTTCCCAACGCAATGTGGAAAACCGACATGAGGAACGGACATGCTGGCTGCAGGGTCATCAGGCAGACATGAATGTTCCTGACAATTGCAAAAGAAACTATGTAGAGACTTAATATTTACTTAGGGAACTATATTGGTGAGGAAGAGGGCGTGGCCGGGGACGGATTCGCCGGCTTACATGTTGGTTGCGGCTGTTAAAATATTTGGAAATATATTGATAATGTTATATTTTTGCGGAGTTGTGTTCAAAAATATAGTAATGTTCAAAATTTTTGAACACTGTTAAAAAATATAACAAAGATGCAGAAGTCAGAAATGAGATTGGTGTTGTTTCTGTTGCAGGACAAGACAAACATCAGCAAGACATACAGACAAATGGCTAAGGAGACCGGATTGTCGCTTGGATCCGTGCAGGGGGTGATGTCGGATTTGGCTGAGCGGGGTTTTGTGGTTGAGACATCTGCGGGACGTATTCTGCGGAAACGCATGTTCTTGATAGACAGATGGGCCAGAGACTATTCCGAAGGCAGGAAAAAGAAACAGCTGATATGCCGGTTCCGGTTTCTGGCGGAGTCTGTGAGGGAGCATTGGGCGGATATCCTGCTCCCATCGCAAGCCCGGTGGGGAGGAGAACCGGCAGCATTTCTTAGAGATGGGTATCTTCGCCCTCAAAAATGGGATGTATATGTCGAAGAATCAGCCGACTGCCTCATTGCTACCGGTCGAATGATTCCGGATCCGGAAGGTGAAATCTATGTTTACCGTAAATTCTGGACGGTAGAGGATATCCCTATAATAGTTGTTTATGCAGATCTTCTCTCAACTGGTGATGACAGATGTACTGAGGCGGCGGGCAGGATTAAAGCTTTGATTTGAATATGACCTATACATTAAAGAGAGAAGAACTTGGCAATGGCCTTCTGGCGAGTGTTCTGGAGGCGTTGGCGAAAGCTTACAAAGAAATCGGTGCCGAGGTTTATGTTGTCGGTGCGGCGGCGCGTGACCTTAGTCTAAAATTGTTGGGAGCAGGGAGCGCTCCAAGGCGCACAATGGATTTGGATGTGGCTGTGCTTTTGGAGAAATGGGATGAATATGAACGCTTGACCGAGATCCTTATAAAAGACGGCTTTGTCAAAGCTCCTGAGAAACAGAGATTTTACTATTGTGGGATTGAGAATGTCCGTTATGAGGTGGACATAGTTCCGTTTGGTGATATCGCACAGGAAGAAATGGTCGCTTGGCCGCCGGAAGGCAATCCCGTGATGTCTGTACGGTGTTTTGCGGATGTGATGAAGAATGCGGACAAGGTGTCTGTCGAGGATCGGTTCGATTTTAGAATGGCTTCGCTAAGTGGGCAATGGCTGATTAAACTGGATGCTTGGTGTGACCGGCGTCTGATGACTCGTAAGGATGCCGCGGATATGCAGTTCATATTGGAAAACGCATACATTACCTTGGCCTTGTCCAGCGATTCCATTCCCGGGACAATAAGTCTGGATGTTTCAACCTTTGACCAGACAGTAGCCGGTGCGGAGTGGATCGCTTCGGATTTATTGAATATACTCTCGGAAGATCACAAGGTGTATTATGCGGATATGTTGGACAATGAGGTTGCACAGCAAGAGAATAGTCCATTGGTGAATGACCTTCTGGATAATGCGGTTATAGGCACATACGATTCAATCCGTCGTGCTTTGGCGCGGATGTCGCAAATCTTAAGACGATGATGGATAATGTATTTGCTTATCCCGATGTGAAATCCGTTGTGATCTGCGGGGACGTACACGGAGAATTCAGAGAATTGGCGTTCCGGTTGTGTGTGCGTTATGGTATGAGTGACACGCTTTTGATAGTGGCTGGGGATTGTGGCTTCGGTTTTGAGAAACCTGCCTACTATGAACAGGTTTTCAGTCGGATCTCACCTAAGTTGTCAAAGTCGAACAACTACATCGCTATGGTGCGTGGCAACCACGATGATCCGTCGTATTTCAACGAACAGAGAGTCCGCCATAAAAGATTTAGAACTATCCCGGATTATGGCGTGATAGAGGTTTGTGGCCATAACATACTGTGCGTTGGAGGTGCTGTCAGCGTGGATCGCTCCGCAAGGATCGCGGAAGACTCACGCTTACATCCTTCCCTGACCGCGACATATTGGAAGAGTGAAGCCCCGCGTCTTGATTTGGAGCGTCTGGCTGTCATCACTCAGAGCATGCTGATTGATACTGTTGTGACTCATACGGCGCCTTCATTCTGTGAACTTATAGACAAGGCTGGACTGTCTGGGTGGGCACAGGCTGATCCTACCTTGCTTGAAGATTGCTCAAAGGAGAGGAAAATAATGGATCTGATATATGACTTCCTGACCATTAATCATCAACCGGTTAATCATTGGTACTACGGACACTTCCACCAGAGTTGGAATTCTTCGATAAACGGAATCCTGTTCTCGATGCTGGATATTCTGGAATTTAAGGAGCTTCGATAGACTCGTCAATATTCCACCTTGGTGAGGAAGAGGACGTTGCCGGGGACGATGACACGAGACGGGTGACATCCTGCGTCTACGGCATAAGCCGCAATCCTGTGTAGGTCGGGTCAAAACCGACGAAAGCAGGATTGCGGCTGTGTTTCGCCAACTGGCTTCACCTTAGTTGTCGTCATCTGCACGGTTGTGGCGTTCCATTTTCGGAATCCTTCAGGAGGAACGATTCCTCCTTTCGAGAAAGGACATAGACTACAAGCTACTATAACCGTGTCAGAAGGAATGATGCCGGCACGCCGCAGACTCGGACTTTAGAGTGTTGATCACGTTGCTAGATTGAGAACGCGTCGAACCCTCCGTCGATGACGCTCACGGTTCCGGTCACGGCCTTTGAGGCATCGCTTGCAAGATAGTGCAGGGTGCCGACCAACTCGTCAGGTTCGAGGAAACGGCCGATAGGTGTGTGGGCGAGGATCGTGTGGGAACGGGCGGTAAGGGAGCCGTCTTCGTTGGTGAGAAGTGCGCGGTTCTGGTTCGTCAGAAGGAACCCGGGGGCGATCGCATTGACCCTCAGACCTTCACCGAACTTGATGGCGAGTTCCGCGCAGAGGTACTTTGTCCAGTTGGCCACGGCGGCCTTGGCCACTCCATAGCCGGCCACGCGGGTGAGCGGACGGAGAGCCGACTCGGAGGCGAAGTTTATGATGGAGCCCTTGCCGGACTCAACCATTGACTTGGCAAAGACCATTGTAGGAAGGATCGTGCCGAAAAGGTTCAGTTCGGTGACTTTCTTGACGGCGTCCACATCCAGGTCGAAGATTGTCTTGTCCGGCGGAACCGTTGCCGAGGCCATGTTGCCTCCGGCGGCGTTCAGCAGTATGTCAATCTTCCCGTACTTTGCGATGATCTGCTCGTTGTTGCGCTCAAGTGTGGCCTTGTCAAGAACATTTGTCGGGAAAAAGCATGCCTCTCCTCCGTCTTTGGCGATTTCCTCCACGAGCGCCTCTCCGATGGCGGAAGCCCTGTCGAGATCAAGCAGCACCACCTTGCAGCCTTGCGCCGCGAAATATTTTACGATGGTGCTTCCAAGCACACCGCAGGCTCCGGTCATGACCACGACCTTGCCCTTAATGTCAAAAAGATTCTGTGTCATATTGTTAAATTCTGTTATGTCGTGTAACTATTCATAGGACTTGATGATGCCTTCCTGGATTCCCCGGAGTTCCGCGAGGCTGCGCATGCGTCCGTAGCAGGAATAGCCTGGGTTGGACTTGCGGTTCAGGTCGTCACACATCTGGTGCCCGTGATCGGGGCGCACAGGAATGCTGATCCCTCGCCGTTGCTCTACTTCAAGCAGTGCCTTCATCATTCCGTACATGTCCACATCTCCTTCCAGTAGGTTCGCCTCATAGAAGTTGCCCTCAGAATCTCGCTTTGTTGTCCTCAGGTGAACGAAACCGATTCGGTCTCCGAACTCACGCATCATGGCCACACAGTCGTTGTCCGCACGCACGCCGAACGAACCCGTGCAGAGACACAACCCGTTGGACGGATTTGGTACGGCGGCCACGATCTTTCTGAAATCCTCAGCTGTTGAAAGAATGCGTGGAAGCCCCAGCAATGAATATGGCGGATCATCGGGATGTATCACCATGACGGAGCCGCACTCGTCCGCTACGGGACAAATCTGACGAAGGAAGAATATGAGGTTGTCACGAAGTTGTTCCTCAGTGACCCCGTCATACCTTGAAAGAGCCTCCCTGAATTGATCAAGAGTGAAGCTTTCCTCACTGCCCGGAAGGCCTGCGATCATGTTGCGGGTGATCAGTCCGATCTCGGCCTCGTCCATCTTGTCATAACGCGCCTTGGCGACGGCGATTTCCTCGGTGGAATATTCATTGAAAGCCGCCTTGCGCTCCAGAATGAACAGGTCGAACGCCATGAACGCCGCCCTCTCGAATCTCAAGGCGCGGGAGCCGTCGGGCATCTCAAGCCGCAGGTCTGTCCTGGTCCAGTCAATCACCGGCATGAAATTGTAGGTGATGCATTTGATTCCGCACTCGGCCAGATTGCGGATGCTCTGCTTGTAGTTCTCTATGTAGCGGAGATAGTCACCTTCGCGGGTCTTGATGTGTTCATGGACCGGTACGCTCTCCACGACGCTCCATTTGAGTCCTGACTCGGCGATGAGAGCCTGCCGTTTGCGGATCTCATCCACTGTCCACACCTCTCCGTTAGGAACATGATGCAGCGCATGGACTATGTCCGTGGCCCCGGCCTGCTTTATGAAAGCAAGGCTCACGGGATCATCCGGACCGTACCAACGCCAACTTTCAGTCATTCGTATCATGATTCTGCTGATTTAGTTGTTTTTGATTGTCCTTATGCAGCGGACGAAACGTCCGTCACCGCTCTTCCCTTTGCCCGGAGTGTCGGCCACCGTTGACATGTAAGCCTTTCCGAAACGCATGAATGAGCCGTACACATTGCCCTTGGCATCCTGAAGCTCGGTGCTGGCCCAGTACCTTTCGCCGTTCTTGTTATCCGCCGCCGAGTTCATCACAGTGCCGCCGTAAGTGGTAAGCGAGAGATCGAACGCAGCCCTCGCTTCCTTCTCCTCGTCAGAAATCTCGGCGGGAACCTTGGATTTGACATTATGGTCGTAGGCGACTCCATTGTAGACATTGAATATCTCGACAAGCTCGTTGAGTGACGGCCAGTACCATTCTTCGCCAAGAGTTGAGCAGAAAGAGACCGCCGGAATGTCCTTTGCCTCCGCGCTGGCCTTGATGACCGCCGTGTTGGCGGCTCCGTCATCCATGCTCACTGCATTCAGAAAGGCCGGTGTGGCGGCGTTGGACCAAGGCACGTCCTCTGAACGGACAAGACTAAGAACCTTGGATGTCTTTCCGTCCTCGGATGTCCAGTAGATGATACCGACATTCTTACCGTTTTCCTTGTAGGCCGGGAACTTGGTCTGGAGAGGCTTCTCCGGCTCACCGCTCACAAGTTTCATGCAGCGCACATACCTTTTGGACGCGTTGGTCTTGCCCATCTGGTCGGCAGGGGTGGAGGCATAGACCTTTCCGAAGCGCATTGTCGACGCATAGACCTTGCCTGTCTTTTCGTCTGTCTGCTCGGTGCTTGTCCAATATTGGTCTCCGTTACTGTTCTCTGAACCGGTGTTGAGTGCGACTCCTCCATTGTCGGCAAGCGCTTTCTCGAAAGCCGCTCTCGCGTCTTTCTCTTCCGGGGTGATGTCCGATGGTTTCGCTGCGGTGGCGGCATCGAAGGCTGTGCCGTTGTAGGCCTCGAACAGCTTCTTCATCTCGTCCATCGCTGGCCAGAACCAACCTTCTCCATGGGCATCGCAGAACGCAAGCGCAGGAATGCTTGCCGCTTCCTCGCTGGCGCGGAGAAGCGCGGTGTTGGCGGCTCCGTCTGTCTCTCCGGTGCCGATTACATGTGTGCCGTCGGTTGACCAGGCAACGGTCGTGGCGGTCCTGTCAAGGCTTACGACAAGTGCTGATTGTCCGTCCTCGGCTACCCAGAACACAATACCGGCCGCGATTCCGTTCTGATACCAGACATCGCGGAGCTTGTAGAGTGGTTCCGGTTCCGGCTCTGGTTCCGGCTCTGGTTCGGTTTTGTGGCCTGGTTGCGTGACTGTAACAGTGGCGGGGATGCTTCCGGCCACAATATGAACCTCGACGGTTCTGTCGTCTTCGGAGGTGTTCTCCTTGTAAGTAAGTGTGAGACAACGTGACGTGATCTCTGCTGTCAGCCAGTCCGATGACAACTCGACCGTGGGCTCTGTGTTGGTGGCAAGGAGGATGTCCTTGGCTCCGGCGTAATAGTCCGTGAGCACCACTTCCGTCTCATCGATGTTGAAGAAATCCTCTTTGGTCTCCTCTTTCACGCAGGCCGCCGAGATGATCGAGGCGGCAAGCAGTGCGATATATCCTGTTCTTTTCATTTTCCAATAATATTAATTCCAACCTTTGTTCTGAGGGTAGACATCGGATCCTCCCATGAGGAGAATCTGATTGCTGGGGATCGGCCAGCACTCATGCTTCCCGACGACAAAGTTCTGACGGGCGAAAGTGAAATCCTTGTTGAGGTACGGGTTTTCCGCCATGGACTCACCTTCCCATTTCCGGCAATATTCTCCAAGCAGACCGAGTCTCTTGAGGAGAGGCCATCTGACACCTTCGAAATTCAGTTCGCGGGCATATTCATCAAGAATGTTCTCCAATGTGAGAGTCCCCTCGAACCTGTCGTTCCCGGCGCGCTCGTAGGTCATGTTGAAATATTTCACCGCATTGGTGTTGTCGCCTTTATGGTAGTATGCCTCCGAACACATCAGCACGGTCTCAGCAAGGCGATAGACGATCAGATCCCTGAAACTTGTCTTGCGGTCAGGTTCGTCTGCATTGGTCCAGAAGTCCGCATGCTTGCGGCTCATCGTGTGGAGGTTGGCGATGTACGACGCGTCCTTTTTAGGTACGATCTCTTTTCCGTAGGTCTCCGGACGTGCGGGATCGTTGTAGTAGAACTTCCTTACGAAGTAGCAGTCGAGGCGCTTGTCCTTCGGACCGTACATGTCCAGAAGATGCTGGTTAGGGTAGTCTCTGCCGTAGCCGAACCCGCCTTGGTCGCTGGAGCTTATGGCACCGTCAACACTTGAATATCTTGATGTCACAAAGACGGAAATCGGATGACCTTTCAAGGTAGTGCCTGTGATCACTCCTCCACCTCCGGTGTTCTTCGAGAACTGGTAGGCGTACAGGACTTCCTTGGACCGTAGATTCTCGGAATTGAAGATCTCGGCAGGGTCATTCTCAAGTTCTGTGATGCCCTTCGCGTCTCTTAGAATATCCTCGGTCTGTGCGATCACGCAGTCCCAGTCTTCCTCCCACATGGCCACCTGGGCGCGGACATGCTTGGCTGTGGCCTTGGTGTACATTCCGTACATGACTCCGTTGTCATATACCGGAATCTCGTATGGAAGTGCCGCTATGGCAGCGTCGAGGTCGTTTTTCAGAAGAGTGAACACTTCATCCTTGGTGGCAGGCTTGTAGGTTCTCTCCAGATTGGACACGTCTGTAGGCTCTGTGTTGAGGTAGATCCTTTCGAATCGTTTCCAGAGTTCGAAATAGGCCCTTGCCCTGAAAAGGCAAGCCTCTCCATGGATCTTCCTGATCTCTGGATCCTCAAGCCCGAGATGTTCAGAGGATGCGATTATCTCGTTGGCGCGCCCTGCTATGGCGTACCAGAATTTCCAGTAGTCTTCGATTACTCCGGAGTCTGGCGTAAGGTCGGTGAGCCTTCCCAATGACGCCCAGTTACCGGCGTTGAACAGGAATATGTCCGTGTTGAAATCGAACAACTGGGGGAGGATCACAATGCCCTTTGAATCGGAATTGTCAACAATGTTGTCCCTTTCATAGACATACAGTCCGGCTATCGCCCTTTTCAGACCATCTTTGTCAGTCTTGAGGTAGTTTGTCGTCACGGATGTCTCCGATTCGAGGTTGAGCAGGTTGTCACATGAGGCACACAAAGTCATGGCCAACACGGAAATCGTTATGATGGAAGTCTTTTTCATCGTCGTATTCTTTAGAAAGAAAAGTTAACTCCAAACACTGTCTGCTGAGTCTCCGGATAAAGATTGCCGGTGACTTCCGGGCTGTAAGACAGTACCTTGGTGAATGTCAATAGGTTGGTCGCTGTCATGTAGAAGCGGAGATTCTGGATCTTCAGTTTTGAGGTCACCTTTTTCGGAAGGGTGTACCCGAGTTGGATGGTCCTCAGCCTCAGATAAGAGGCGTCCTGATAGGCGAGTGTCCTCATGTATGGGACTTCAGATCCATATTTAGGTCTCGGTGCCGTGTTGGAAGGGTTGTACGGTGTCCAGTAGTCCACTTTCATACCGTTTGAACGTCCTCTGAGGTCACCGCCATATTCCCCGTCATACATCAAAGGATTCAGGATATAGCCTCCCGCGACGGCGTACCAATCCATGAAAAAGTCGAAGCCTTTCCAACGGAGGTTCGTTGAGAGGGAGAATGTGGCGTCCGGGTCTTTCTGATAGACAACCCTGTCGTCCTCATTGATCTTGCCGTCGCCGTTCACGTCACGAAGCTTCACGCTTCCCGGTTCCACGTTGTCGTTGCGGGAGAGAGGTGCGTCGGCGACACCGTCGCCGTCTGTGTCAACGGTGTTCTTCAGCTTGTAGGTGAGGGAGCCTCTGTCGCTGTAAACATCGAAGTCGCTGTACTGATAGACTCCGTCCGCCTTGTAGTCATAATAGATGTTTATCGGAGCCCCGATGATCCAGTTGTTTCCAGGCTGGCTGACGTAGTTGCCGTTCTCATCGACCGTGTCATCGATCTTGATGATCTTGCCGCTGAACTGGCTTATGTTTGTGGTGACGCTCCAATTGAGATCTTCGCTCCTTATGATGTCGAATGTCGTGTTGAAGTCGATGCCGTGGGTTCTGGTCTCTCCCAGGTTGTCCAGCATCGAGCTGTAACCCAACGATGCGTTCAATGCTCTGGACACAAGCAGGTTGGTGGTCCGTGTGTTGTAGTACTCGACCGTTCCGAAGATCCTGTTGTCGAGGATCCCGAAATCAAGTCCGAAGTTGGCTGTTCCGGACTGCTCCCATTTGAGATTCTGGTTAGGAAGGTCATTGCCGGGAAGATAACCCATGTAGTAAGTGTCTCCGAACTCACCAGGCATCGGCTTGGCCACACCAAGGGTGGCGTAGTTGTCGATCCCGTTCTGGTTGCCTACTATTCCGTAACTTGCCCTTAGCTTGAGGTTGTTCATCCATGAGACATCCTTCAGGAAGCCTTCTTCCGACGCTCTCCACGCGAAGGCCACGGACGGGAATGTCCCCCATTTGTTGTCTGTGCCGAAGCGGCTTGATCCGTCACGGCGCACGGCGAGGTTGAACAGGTACTTGTCCATCAGGTTGTACTGCGCCCTGACCATGAATGACACGAGATTGTTTTCCGAATATGCTCTCTGCTGTCCGGTCACCTCGCCGTTGGCGATGTAGTTGTAGGTCTTGTCAACCGGGAGGTTGGACACTGAATATCCCAGCGTCTTGCGAAGGGACTTGTCCACGGACTGCACCGCGGTGATGTTCAGTTTGTGGTTCTCGTTCTTGATGGGAACGTCATACCTTATGGAGTTCTCAATCAGGGTCTGCACGTTTGTCGTGTTGAGCAGTGATGCGGTCGAACCTCCTCCGTTGGGATAGTAGGAATCACGTGAATGTCCTTCCTCGTTAACCCTGTTGTAGTAGGAGACGTTGAACCTATAGGTGAATCCCTTGAACGGAGCGATGTCGGCGAAAGCATTGATCCTGTAGCTGTTGGCCTTCGCGTCATGAGAGTCGTGAAGAGCGCTGTATGCAGGGTTCGTGTCCTTGTTGCTGTTGATGTAAGGAATATAGTCGCCGTTCTCGTCGTAGATCTGTGAAAGCGGAGAACGGGTGATGAACTGGTAGAACGCTCCGTTTTCTATCTCACGTTTCGAGAATCCGAACGAGGTGTTGGCTCCGAGCTTCAGCCATTTCTTAACCTGATAGTCAAGGTTCACTCTGGAACTGATGCGGTCGTAACCGGAATTGACCTTCATTATACCGTCCTGATTGAAATAGCCGACGCTGGCCATGGCCTTCAACTTGTCGGAGCCACCTTTGACACTGACCTCATGGCTATGGTAGAGAGCCGCTTTCTTGAACATAAGGTTCTCCCAGTCAACATATTCACCACTCTTGTAAACCTGTGCCATCACGTCATCGGCCAAGGCCGTGGCGATCGGTACCGTCGTGGCGTCTATTATTCCCATGTCATTCGCGACTGCCTCACGCCTGAGGGAAAGGTACTCGTCCGCAGTGTAGTAGTCGAAGTTTTTGTGAAGGGTCTGGAATCCCACGTAGCCGTTGTAGCTTACAGTGCTTTCACCGGCTTTTCCACGTTTGGTGGTGACCAGTATCACACCGTCGCTGGCCCTCGCTCCGTAGATCGCCTGTGAGGCCGCGTCCTTAAGGATCTCGATCGACTCGATGTCATCGGAGTTTATCATCGCGAACTCGGTGTCGGAAGCGACACTTCCGTCAATGATGTAAAGAGGGTTGTTGCTGGCGGAGATTGATCTCGTTCCACGAATCTTGATGGATGGGGTGGAGCCTGGACGTCCGGAAGCGCTTGTGACAGTCACGCCGGCGGCACGTCCGCGCAGCATCTCGGCGGCGGTGGCGGCGGGGAATATCTTCATGTCATCGGTGTTCACTGACGTGATTGATGTCGCAAGGTCACTTTTCTTCATTGACCCATAGCCGACCACAACCAACTGGTCAAGCATCATGGATTCAGGCTCAAGGAAAATCTTGTAGTAGTTGTCCTTGCCGACGGTCACGGTCGCTCCACGGTAGCCGAGGCAGCTTACCTCAAGCACGTCACCTTCTTTTGCGGACAGGGAGAACCGTCCGTCGAGATCCGTTACCGATCCGTTGGACGTGTCCTTGATCTTGACACCCGCTCCGATCACCGGCAGCGCGCCTGATTGTGAGTCCTCCAGGACGACACCGCTGATCTGTGTTGTCTGTCCGGAGACCGGCAGTGACACCGAAAGGAGAATCACCGCCGCTAAATATTTCACTATATTATTCATGTCAAAAAGTTATTAGTTCTTGTCATTTTTCCATTCCCACATTGTCTCAAGCGCGTCATACTGGAACACGTCAAGTCCCTTGAGGCAGTCGCCGCCACTCTCTTTCAGTGTGGTCATCGTTTGCAGAAGTGATTCCCAGCCATTTGGCTGAAGGCTGGTGGAAATCTCATCGTTAGTGGCGGTCTTAACGCAGACGCTGACTGAAGCCGCCTTTCCGCATGCCTTGAAAATCGGTTGGCACACCTCCAGAATCTTTTCGGAAGAGTTGCAGTAGGCCATGACGGAAACCCAGTCGCAGACTGACAGGAACTGGTTCACATCACCGTAGGCGATCCTTCCAGCATTGTAGAGTTCCTGATACTTCCACCAGATCGCCTCCTGAAGTTTCAGCCCGGAAACCGAGAGCCTTTTGTGGGCGTAGGCAAGACGGCTCACAGTCGTTCTCAACAGATTCTCGTTGGCCCCACCGGCTCCGTTGCCGCTGTCGGTGTTCCACACCCATCCAAGTCCGATGTCGGATTTTATTGTGTGAGGCTCAAGGTCGGCGGACACGCCTGAGAATCGCTCCTCTGGCTTCACGCTCCGGTTGTAGGAAATTACTTTCTGGAGGCATGATTCTGCCCCTGCTTCGCTGAGGAAGACCGCTTTGTCCTCGTAGTATGTGGCATATACCTCCATGCCAAGGTCGGTGCAGGTCGAGATGAAGGTCTTGAGCCAGCTGTCGGCTGTGGCCAGTCTGGTTCCTCCTGGGCTGAGGTAAACACCTCTGAATCCCATAAGGGCGATTCTGGCGGCCAGCTTTTTCGGTGTGTCGGCGTATTTGGCGATGCTTGCCGAATAGACATACACACAGTTGAACAAAACATCCTTTCCGTCATTATCCTCAAGGTTTGTCGCCTTTGAGTAGGCCTCGGCCTTATAAGCCATCAGGTCTGTCACGCCCGCCATCTTGATACATTCGTCGCGGCCTATCGTCGGTTCATCCTTGCTGTGATCGACCTCAATGATGTCGATCTCGTCGATTGTCGGCCCGTATTCAGGCTTGTCTGCCGTGCAGGACAGGCAGAAGAAAACTGTCGCCGACAAAGCAAGCAATCTTAAATCTTTCATTCCAGTGTTATTTTTTTATGTTTACCTAATGTTTTCCAGCACTTTGATCCGCTCCTTGATCTTTCCGCGGTATGTCCATTCATTGAACGACTCCCCGGCGTCTTTGAGGTAATGACCGTTGAGCCTGATGAATTCCTTTCGCAGTCCCCCGCATTCCTTGTCGATCGACTTGAGCTGTGCCAAGGCCGCCCTGGCGTCTTCGACGGAAAAGCCGTTTGATTCGATCTGTAAGTCAACACGCTTGAATTCCAGATAGTTGATGCGGATGTCAAGCATCAGGCGAAGATGCCTGGCCACGTCAGCCGCATCCTTGGAGAATCTTACCATGTCAAGCCTCTCCCTTAAGGCGGTACATTTCCGGAGTTCCTCGTCAATGCGTGCGATGTCCCCTTGGAATGAATATACAGGGCTCTGGGTCATGTTGAAATAGTCCTTCACTACCTCTGTCTCCTCCTGCGGGCCAAGACCGAGTCTTGTGTGGCAGTAACTCTCCAAAAACTTGTCTGGAGTGAGCGGATTGTCCGACAAGGCGTTTGAATATGCCGTCATCAGCATGTCAAATCCGTTTTGAGGGTACACCTCTCTCACGGGCTGTATGGCAATGACCTCGTTCTTGTCATCGTAAATGTAGCCGTAGGTTCCGGATGTCGACCACGAAGTGTTGATGATTCCTTTGAATCCGCAGTCGGATGCGTATGAAGTGTAACTGTATATGTTCTCCAAGTGCTTTCTCCATTGTACCAGATAGAGATTGTCAGGATGGGAACGCAACGAGCATGCTCCCCAGACCTCCCGGCCGGAGTTCCTGAGGTTGTCCATTTTCCCGAAATGGTCCTGGTTCCAACCGTAGTTCCAATCGACGATGATCACATCCTCCGGAAGCGACTGAAGCGCCTCTGGGTGTTTCAGGATGATGTCCGCCCAGATCATGGGTCTCTTGCCCAATGAAGATACAATCCGGCACATCCTTGCGACATAGTCAACGTACAGTCTGGAGATTCCTTCGCTCCTGACTTTCTCCTGACACCTGCGGCAATGACCCAGCAACCTTGTCTCGTCGCATCCGATGTGAATATATCCTGATGTGTGCATTTGCGCTATCTCGGAGAAGATGCTTCTGAATATTCCTTCCGCTTCGTCCTCCATCATCGGGCATACCTGCGAACAGTCTTTCCTGTCTTCTTTCAGGACTGCGTACCGCTCGTGCCGGAGGATGTATTCAGAATGCCCGAAACAATTCTGAAGGGGAATTACATCGACTCCAAGGCCCGAGCAGTATGCTATGAAGTCCTTTACCTCTGCTTCCGAGAAGGCGAAACGGTTTCTAAGTACAAGATTGTCCTTGAACGGGAATGTCGCCTCCCATTCCACCACGACAGCATTCATGCCTTTCGAGGCGGCGTCGGCCACGAATTCCTTCATCGCCGGCATTGTCATCACCTGTGTCCTGAAATCAAGGTAAACGGCCCTGACCTCAAAAGACTTTGCGGACAGAGACAGGTGACATGCCAGAAAGAGGATGAGAAACGTCAGGAAATATTTTGTCTTTCTATGCATCGTGTCAGTCCATTATGTATTTCGCGCTGTCCTTGTCCGTATAGAGGATCGCACTCTTGTGTCTCCTGAGGATCGAGGCCGGGCATTTTTCCGACACGGGACCGAAGACCGCGCCCTTTACGGCCTCAGCCTTAGAGGCTGCCGGAACGACGCAGAACAGATGATCGGCGTTGAACATCGCGGGAACCGTCAGCGTCAGGGCATATTCAGGAACCTCGGAGATGTCCTTGAAGCATCCGTCGTGCACCTGCTGCATCCTGCATTTCTGGTCGAGATCCACTTTCTTTATAAGAAGAGGATCGTTGAAGTCTGCCACGTGCGGGTCGTTGAAAGCGATGTGTCCGTTCTCTCCGATGCCCATGCACACGATGTCGATAGCCGTAGATCTCAAAATCTCCGAATATCTTCGGCATGTCGCTTCCGAGTCTTTGTCAGTTCCGATGTAGTCAACGCTCGCGAATGGAACCTTGTCGAAGATTGCCCTGCGCAGGAAATTGCCGAAACCCTGAGGCGCATCGGCCGGAAGGTTGACGTATTCATCCATGTGGAGTGCGTGTACGCGTCCCCATTCAATGCCTTCCGTCGCGGCCAAGGCTTCGAGAAACTCGTTCTGTGAAGGCGCGGCGGCGAAGACCATGCGGATTTCCTTTTTTCTGCCGAGCGTCTCCTTGATGCATGCCGCCACATCGGCGGCCGCCGCCTTGCCCATATCGTTTCTGGTGTCAAAGACCTTGATGTCCAGATTGTCTGACTTGAATGTCTTGAGTATCATGATTTAATAAATTGTTTTTCCTCCAATGATTGTTCTCTTTACGTTGATGCTGTCATCAAAGATAACGATGTCGGCGTCTTTCCCTGGTTCCAGAGAGCCTTTCCTGTCATAGAATCCCATGACCTTAGCGGGGTTCTCCGTTATCATTCTCACGGCCTCGCGCACAGTGCATCCGGCGATGTTGACCATCGTGCGGACGAGCCTGTCCGCCGTCGCCACGCTTCCCGCGAAGGCGCTACGGTCCATCAGCTTGGCGACACCGTCCTCCACTATGACTTCCTGACCGTCCGCAAGGCTTCCCAGCACACTCTTCCCTTCGGGCATTCCGGCGGCCCTCATTGAGTCTGTGACAAGGGAAATGTTGTTGATTCCCTTGATCTTGATGAGAAGGTGAAGCAGGTCGGCCGGCACATGAATGCCGTCGGCGATGATCTCTATCCTCATCCCGTCCTGCCAGTAACCATATTCTATGGTTCCGGCGTAACGGTAGGCGTTCCTTCGGGAAATTGTGCTCATGCAGGAGTAGAAGTGTGTCATCATCGTGGCTCCGGCCTTGAAGGCTGCGTCACAGTCGGCGAATGTCGCGTCAGTGTGGCCGATGGAGGCGACAATGCCTCTTCTGTTCAACTCCGCGGCGAATTCTGGTGCTCCGTCAAGCTCCGGGGCGAAACTCCATCTGGCGAGATCAGGGCATCTGTCCAGAATCTCCATGTACTCGTCGGGCTTTGGAGCGCGGAGGTATCTTGGATCCTGGGCTCCGGCGAATTTCGGGCTGAAATACGGCCCCTCCAGATGCATCCCTCCGAATCTGGCTCCGTCCTTGTTCTCATTCACGGCTTTTCTGTAGGTCTCGAAAGACTCGAAAAGGATCTCGTTGGTGCTTGTGAGCGTTGTCGGGCAGAGCAGGGTGGTGCCGTGGGCGGCGTGCATTCTTGCGGCCGTGAGAAAAGCCTCGACCGTTCCGTCCATGAAATCCGCTCCGCCGGCTCCGTGGGTGTGCATGTCAATGAACCCTGGGCTGACGTAATACCCTTCACAATCAATTACTTCCGCACCGGCGGGAATGCTGTCCGAGATTCCTTTGACCAGTCCGTTCTCAAGGACAAGAACACCAGAGGTGATCTTGTCCGTCACTATTATTTTACCGTTGATTAATGCTGTTACCATTTCTCTATCTTATAACCGTAAACCGCATAGAAAATCATGTATGCAAAGCATGGAACCAATAGCCAGTAGGCCGTCTGGAGACTCATGTGGTCAGACACATAGCCGTAGATGAGAGGCAGCACGGCATTCCCGCATAGGGCCATCACCAGAAGTGACGAGCCGAGGCTGGTCCAGCGGCCAAGACCTCTGATGGCAAGCGGCCATATTCCTGCGTAGATCAATGAATTCGGCACTCCGAGAAGAACGAGAGTCCAGATTGATGCCTTCAGTGGCAGGATAAGGACAAGTACCGAGAGTGCAAGGCCTGTGATCGTGCAGATGACGAGTGATTTCTGCTGGCTGATGTATCTGGGGATGAAGAACACGCCGAGAAGGTAGCCGAAAAGAATGCATCCGAGGGTGTAGGACGGGAACACCTTTGCCGTTTCCAGATCCATGCCGATGCTCTGGGCGTAACCTATGATCGTGCTGACGGAGATCTGTTGGCTTCCAAGGTGACAGAACAGGGCCAACACTCCGAGAACGAGGTATGGATATTCCCAGATGGACTTCCTGTCGTCGCCGGTGGTGCCGGAGCCGTTGGCGCTGTCCGGGTTGATGTCCTGGACCGGTGATTTGTAGAAAAGGATTCCGAAAGCGAACAGAAGCGCGGCCAGAACCACATAGGGGACAATCACCCCTCTGATCATGCTGTCAAGTGCGGCTTCCTTGGCCGGTCCGTCAAGCAATCCGGCCTCGACCAAGTCCATTACCTCCTTGTCCTGCGGGCGGATCACAAGCGCCGCGAAGACAAGAGGGGCGATGATGCCGGCGAACTTGTTGCATATTCCCATCACACTGATTCTCTTGGCCGCGCTTTCGTAGGGGCCGATGATTGTCACGAAAGGATTCGCCACCGACTGCAGGATGGCGAGTGCCGTCCCGATGGTGAACAAGGCGAGCAGGAACATGCCATAGGTTCTGGTCAGGGCGGCTGGCCAGAAAAGCAGCGCGCCGATGGCCATTGTCCATAGGCCGATCATAGTCCCTTTCTTGTAGCCGGTCCTCCTCAGGAGGAAGGATGCCGGAACGGTCATCACGAGATAGGCGATGTAGAAGGCAAATGTTACCAGATAGGTCTGTACACCGCTTTTCAATTCGCAGGCGATCTTGAAATAGGGAATCAGGATGGAGTTTACCCACGAGACAAGCCCGAAGATGAAGAACAAGCATCCCAACATCGTCAGGGAAATGTAATATTGCCGTTTGTTTTCCATAATACAATAATATGCGGTGGTCATTAGCCTGTGGTTTATTTCAGGCGATCAGCTGCAAAGATAGAGGGTATTATTGTATTATCGCGCAGAAAAAGCGTAAACTTATTGACGAAAAGCGCAATTTTTCTGTCTGTACTCCTGAGGTGAGCAACCTTTCATCTTTCTGAATATACGGGAAAAGCTGCCGTTGTCTCCGAACCCTACCTCATCCGCGATTTCGGACACAGGCCGGTCGGACGTGAGCAGAAGGTGGGCGAGATGCTCGACCCGGCATTTAAGAATATATTGATAGATGGTGGTCCCCGTCTCTTTCCGGAACTTGGTCTCAACGCTTCTTCTGGACAGCGGGACAAGTTTCAGAATGCCGTTTATGTCAAGATTGGTGTTGTAGTTGGAATCAATGAAGGCCACGATCTTCGCGACATTCGGATCCTTGATGTTGTAGATGCAGCTGGACTGCCTCTGCACGACTTCCACAGGGGTGATCACGACATTGAACGGCTGCCGTGTACTGTTCATGATCTGTCTGTGCAGCAGTGCGCAGGTTTCGTAGCCACCACGCTCCACGTCGAGTTCCACAGAGGAGACAGGTGGGTCGGAGATGCCGCAGAGCAACTCGTCGTTGTCAACTCCGAGTACTGCGATATCTTTTGGAACGCTCAGACCGGCCATGTTGCATGTCTCTGTTATGTAAAGGGCATGCGCGTCGTCGCAGCAGAACAACGCCACCGGTTTGGGCAGGTCTTCAAGCCATGAGAGAACCTTGCTTCTGTCGAAGGTCTCTCTCGGCTCGACATTGAATGAACTGAAATTGTTGCCCTTTGAAGCTACAGCCTCCCGGAACCCTTTACAGCGTTCTTCCGACCATATGATGCTCCGCACCCCGAAGAATGCATAGTTGGTGAACAGTTTCTTTTGGAAATATTCCGCGGCGAGCTGCCCGGTGCCGACATAATCACCTGTAAGGTTGGAGTACACGTCACTTCTTGTCCTGTTGTTCTGCAGGACGATCGGTATGTTCAACTGGCCGAGAAGTCCTACCTTGTCCTCGTCGCACCGTCCGATGATGGCGTCGGCATTCCATTTCTTTGCCCATTCCATGACCCACTCCTCGCGTCCGTTGGTTCCGCGAAAGTCGGACGGAATGCGGTAGAAAAGCCATGGACCGTTTTCCTTCGAGTATTTCATTATGCCCCGGAGCAGTTTCCGGTCAAATTCGCTGGCGCAGTCGATCAGTAATATTACCTTGATCATGTTATGTTGTGGAGTCGGAACATTCAAAACAGCTTCTCAAATATACGCAAGTTTATGAAACGTCGCAACTCTCCGGCACAAGTATTTCCGCAGGACTTTTGCCGAACCGATGATTTTTTGTAACATTGCAGGATATGAAGAGATCCATGTCAACAATAAACGATGTCGCCGAGGCTTCCGGAGTCACCATCGGCACGGTTGACCGTGTCCTGCACGAAAGGGGAGAGGTGTCGGAAAAGACCAGGGAGAAGGTCCTGAGGGCGGTAAGGGAACTTGGCTACAAACCCAACGTGTACGCTTCCATGCTTGCCAGAAACAAGTCGCACAGGATTGCCGTCATCATGCCGAGGTTCAGCGCCGGCGAGTTCTGGGATCTGACTCATTCCGGAATAAGCAGGAGTGCGGAATATGCCGGACGCTTTTCCGTGGACATTGTTGACTACCTTTACGATCAGTATGATGTGGATTCTTTCCTGTCGGTCTGCCGTGAGGCCATTGTGGATAATTGCTCGGGCGCCGTCATCGCACCCATGTTCCTGGATGCCACGCGTGATGTCGCCCGGGGAATGGAGAAGGCTGGTCTCCCGTACATTATCCTTAACACGAGCGTAGGTGGAGTCAGTGGTTATCTGGCCTATTATGGCCAGCCCATCTATGACAGCGGGGCGTTCTGCGCCGATGTCTTGATGTCCGGCTCGTCCCCTGAAAGTCGGGACACGGTGTACATGGTCCGGATAGAGCGCGATGTGAAAGGCCTTTCCGATCCTTCAAAGGAGAGGAGAAGAGGCTTCATGGATTATCTTTCGGCTCGCTTTCCCGACACGCAGGTCAGAAATGTTGTGATAAACCCCAACAATCCCACAGAGGCGCGCTCCGTCATGGATCTTGCTTTCGAAGGAATAGGGAAAAGCGCCAACATCGTGACACTGAACTCAAGAATATACCTTGTCGGCGACTTCCTTAAGGAGCGTGGACTCAATGGCTTGAATGTCATCGGCTTCGATGTCTTGGAAAAGAATATCTCAGCTCTCAGGGATGGTTATGTGAAGTACCTTATAGCCCAGCACTCAGACCGTGAGGCGATGGACTCTGTCATCACCTTGACGGATTTTCTTGTGTTCGGCAAACATCCTCACAGCCAGGACAACTTCAGTTCCGTTGACCTGCTTTCCCGCTACAATTATCGTTTCTATTAGCCTCCCTATTGCCTTGCCTCGGCGATAATTGCCAGAGAGTCGCTGCAAAGTTTGGTGATGGTGGCCCAGTTACGGGCTTTGATGACGTCCTTAGGGAACAGGTTGCTGCCCATGCCCACGCATGACGCTCCGGCCTTGAACCATCCACGGATGTTCTCCTCTTCCGGCTTGACACCTCCGGTGACCAGAATCTGGGTCCATGGCATAGGGGCCTTGACGCTTTTCACGAACGAAGGTCCAAGCACATCTCCGGGGAACACTTTGCAGATGTCGCAGCCGGCGGCCTGCGCGTTGCCTACTTCCGTCACCGATCCGCATCCGGGAATATAAGGCACAAGGCGGCGGTTGCAAAGATCGGCCACCTCCGGGTTGAAGAGCGGACCGACGATGAAGTTGGCTCCTGCCTGGATGTAAAGCGCCGCTGTCGGAGCGTCGATCACGGAACCAGCGCCGATAATCATTCCGGGAAGATTCTCGTTGGCGTATTTTACAAGACCCGCAAATGTCTCGTGCGCGAAGTCTCCTCTGTTCGTGAACTCGAACATGCTGATCCCGCCGTCGTGGCAGGCTTTGAGCACCGCCTTCGATGTCTCGAGGTCAGCGTTGTAGAAAACAGGTATCAGCCCAGTCTGAAGGGCGGTTGAAATCACCTGAACCTTGTTGTATCTTGCCATATTCATGAATTTTATCGTGAGACACGGCCTGAGCCGTTGCCGTTCATAAGAGTTTCCACTTCATTTGCGGTCACGCGGTTGTAGTCTCCTTCGATCGTGTGCTTGAGACAGGAGGCGGCCACGGCGAAGTCCAAGGCTTTCTGGTCGTCATTGTAGCTGAGAAGGCCGTGGATCAGTCCGCCTCCGAAAGAGTCGCCTCCGCCGACCCTGTCAACAATGTGGGTGATGTCGTAGCGCCTTGAGGAGAACAGGGTCTTGCCATCGTAAAGCACTGCGCCCCATGTGTTGTGGTCGGCGTTGATCGAGCCGCGGAGTGTTATGGCGACTTTCGAGGCCTTAGGGAATCTCTCCATGAGTGACTTCGCGACAAACTGGAATTTCGCTGTTTCAATCACCCCGTCTTCCGCATTGAACCCATCCGGCTTGATCCCGAAGACCTTCTCCGCATCTTCCTCGTTGCCGATGATCACATCGCATCCGGCCACGAGGGCGGGCATGATCTCCGAGGCCGTCTTGCCATATTTCCAAAGATTCTTTCTGTAGTTGAGGTCACAGGAGACTTTAACGCCGTGTCTGTTCGCCGCCTGGACCGCCTCAAGGCAGACATCCGCACAACTCTGGCTGATCGCCGGGGTTATTCCTGTCCAGTGGAACCAATCCGCATTCCCGAACACCTTGTCCCAGTCGATCATTCCCGGCTTGATCTCCGCGATGGACGAGTGCGCGCGGTCGTAGATCACTTTGCTTGGCCGGGCCACCGCCCCTTTCTCGATGTAGTAGATGCCGATCCTGTCCCCGCTCTCGATGCAGAATTCCACTCCGACACCTAATCCGCGAAGCTCAGCGAGGCATGTCTTGGCGATATCGTTTCCAGGAAGAGCCGTCACAAACTGTGCGTCATCTCCATAGTTGGCCAGAGAGACCGCCACATTGGCTTCTCCACCGCCAAAAGTCGCTTCAAATTCATGTGTCTGCGAAAATCTCAGATGCCCGGGAGTGGCCAGCCTGAGCATTATCTCTCCGAAAGTTATAATCCTTGCCATATTGCGTAATTTATTTTGTGTAAATAATTTGACTTGTTTGTGCCGCGCTTCCGCCCGGCTCTGTACACATTGTACACGGCAAAGTTAGGAAATATTCTCATATTTCCGTTAACGTACACGGATTTTTTTGACGTCTCGTGAATGGATCTGCCGTACCGCCAAACTTCCGGTCTGCGTCCGCTTTTTTTGATTATCTTTGCACCATAATCAATTATTCCGTATCTAACTGATACACAAATAGCGAATGCTATGGTAGAAAGTTGTTGGTAACGATTCAGTGACTTTGAGATTGCACCAATCTTCTGCATTATGCTTTGTCAAACAACACTGATACAAAAGTAGCCAAATTGACAAAGAGCAAAGAGTTTGGCTACTTTTTAAGTTATAATTCTACTTTATAGTTATAAATAGTCATAATTAGTCGTATTTCAGTCATAATATATGGATTACGACTTCAAAAACCAAGTTCGACCTTCAGGAACGATTAATCCGTTTTCTTTCATCTCTGAAAGAATGTTGCCCAACATTCGTTCTTGTTGCTCATGTGTCTTATTTTGCGGCAGGACTTCTTTCAAATAATCGAATATGGCATCACGTTTTGCTCCTGTAGAACCTGCATTCTGCAAATATTGCAAAATCATTTGTTGAATTTTAGATTTGTCAAGACCTCTGTTACGTGTATATTCAGGTAATTGGCGAGTCTTCTTTGCGACATCAAGCGAAATACAATGCCTGATAGGCGGAGCTTATTGTTCGTCAATATTCCACCTTGGTGAGGAAGAGGGCGTTGCCGGGGACGGATTCGCCGGCGGAGGAGCGGGATCCGCCTTGGGTGAGGGTGGTGATCCAGGACTCGTCGCGCTTGCCGCGGCCTACCTCAAGGAGGGAACCGACCACGGCGCGGACCATATTCCTGAGAAAACGGTCGGCGCGGATGGTGAAGACGAGGTAGTCGCCTTCCTCGGCGGGGTAGCCCATCATTCTGACGTGGTCGGGGGAATATGTCTCCCAACTGGCCTGGGTGACGGTGCAGATGGATGTCTTGTTGCTGCTGCCGACTTTCTCGAAGCAGCTGAAGTCGTGTCTACCGAGAAGTGCCTGGGCGGCGCGGTTCATCTTCCCAACGTCCAAAGGGAATGTGTAGAGGTAGGAATATTCCCGCATAAACGGGTCCCGGCGGCGGTGGATAAAGTACTTGTACTCACGCTGTGTGGCGTCGAATCTGGCGTGGAACTCTGGGTCGCAAAGCGCGATCGAATGTACCTTGATTCCGGCGGGTAAAATGGCATTTATTTTGTAGCCAACCGCGCTTGCGTCAATGCCCGGATCCGAGGCCTCGAAGTGGGCCACGTAGTTGATGGCGTTCACCTTCGAATCGGTCCGTCCGGCGCCTGTGACGGCAATGTCCTCCTTCAAGAGGGTCGAAAGAGCATTCTGAAGACACTCCTGAACGGTCATTGCATCGTTCTGAATCTGCCAGCCGCAGAATGACGAACCGTCATAAGAAAGGGTGATCCGGTAGCGCATTGATATGATTGTTTAGATTGCAAAAATAGTAAAAACAGTATAATATGGAAAGTGTAAACATCAAGGAACTCAATGACAGGATCCAGAAGGAAAGCGCCTTCGTGGATATGCTGTCCCTTGAGATGGGCAAGGTCATCATCGGACAGAAACAGCTGGTGGAGAACCTTCTGATCGGACTTCTCGCCAACGGGCATATTCTTCTGGAAGGTGTGCCGGGATTGGCGAAGACCTTGGCCATCAGTACATTGTCAAAGGCGATCGATGCGAAGTTCAGCCGTATCCAGTTCACCCCGGACCTTCTTCCTGCCGACCTTATCGGTACGATGATATATTCACAGAAGGACGAGTCGTTCGAGGTGCACAAGGGACCGGTCTTCGCCAACTTCGTGCTCGCGGATGAGATCAACCGTAGCCCGGCGAAGGTGCAGTCAGCCCTTCTGGAGGCTATGCAGGAGCGTCAGGTGACGATCGGTGACCAGACGTTCAAGCTTCCGGAGCCGTTCCTCGTGATGGCCACGCAGAACCCTATTGAGCAGGAGGGAACCTATCCGCTTCCTGAGGCCCAGGTGGACCGTTTCATGCTGAAGGTCATCGTGAAATATCCTAAGAAAGAGGAGGAAAGGCAAATCATCAGGATGAACAATTCTGGTGAGTTCCCGACAGTCAATCCGGTGATCAAACCGGAGGACATCGTGCGCGCCAGAAGCGTCGTCAGGGATGTCTATATGGACGAGAAGATCGAAAGGTACATTGTGGACATCGTCTATGCCACCCGTACTCCGGACGATTATGGTCTGGGGAAGATCAAGGATCTCATCTCGTTCGGAGCCTCACCTCGTGCGAGCATCTCATTGTCAATGGCTTCCAAGGCCTACGCCTTCATCAAGAGAAGAGGCTATGTGATTCCTGAGGATGTCAGGGCCGTCTGCAACGAGGTCCTGCGCCACAGAATCGGACTGACCTACGAGGCCGAGGCGGAGAATGTCACGACCGAGCAGATCATCGCCGAAGTGATCAACGCCGTACAGGTTCCGTAATGGACTATGTTTGGTTTAATTCAGGTTTTTGAATATGGCAGCTAATTCCTCAGCCAATGAACTCCTGCGCAAGGTCCGCAAGATAGAGATCCGCACCAGGGCTCTGTCCCACCAGATCTTCGCCGGTGAATATCACAGTGCCTTCAAAGGCCGTGGAATGGCCTTCAGCGAGGTGCGTGAGTACCAGTACGGGGACGATGTGCGTTCTATGGACTGGAATGTGACCGCCCGTCTGCGCTCTCCTTACGTCAAGGTTTTCGAGGAGGAGAGGGAGATGACGGTCGTCCTTCTGATCGACATCAGCCGTTCAGGTCTTTTCGGAACGAGCGAGAGGACGAAGAGGGATCTGATAGCGGAGATCGCGGCGGTCTTGAGTTTCTCGGCCATAATCAACAACGACAAGGTCGGGGCGCTTTTCTTCAGCGACAAGGTAGAGGAGTTCATCCCGCCGAAGAAGGGCCGCAGCCATCTGCTCCACATCATCCGTGAGATCATCGAGCTCAAGCCTAAATCCAACGGAACAGATGTCGGACAGGCTCTGCGGTACCTGACGAACGCTATGAAGAAGAAATGCACGGCTTTCGTGCTTTCCGACATGCTGGATGCCAATCCGGATGGCTCGCCTCGCTATGAAGATGCCTTGAAAGTTGCCCGCAACCGTCACGACATTTCCGTCATCAAGGTTCACGACCCTCGTGAGAGGACGATTCCGGATGTCGGTCTGGTGCACGTCAAGGACTCTGAGACAGGCGAGTCGGCCTGGATCAATACCTCCAGCAAGAGGACGAGGGCTGAATATTCAAAATGGTTCGGTGCCGTCGAGGATGGGGAGAGGAAGCTGTTCAACCGCTATAAGATTGATTCTGTGGACATCGCCACAAATCAGGATTATGTCAAAGGCTTGATGACATTTTTCGGGAGGAGATAGAGATGAAGAGATTGATTTACGGTTTGTCGCTTTTCTGCGCCGCGATGATCACCACCATCGCAGCCTCCGGACAGCAGGCCCCGCAAAATAAAGGTATGCTGATAAAGTCGGAGGATTCCTTCCTGGAGCCTCTCCAGAAACGTGACTCGGCGCTGATCGGCGACCAGTTCCGCTACGGATTCCATCTTAAGGACGTTGCGGAGGGAACCCGTTTCGCCCTGCCTGATTTCTCCAAGGGCTTTATGGACAGCGTGGAGATCGTCCTGCCTTTCATGGTGGACACGGTCAAGGTCCAGGGCAAAAAGAATGAGCCAAAGTCGTACGACATTGATGTCTCGATGATCATAACATCCTTTGACGAAGGTAAATACGAACTTTTGCCGCTGTCCTTGGTGAGGGCTTCAGGAGTGGACAGGATTGACACGTTGGTCTTCGCTTCACAGAAACTTGACATCTTTACGATGCCGGTGGACACAACGACCTATCAGATCCACGACATCAAAGGCCAGATCCGCTATCCGCTCAAGGCCTCGGAGATAATCCCTTATGTCCTAGGAATATGGGCGGTCGCGATTGTTGTCATCCTGATCTGGGCTTTCCTTGCTATGAGGCGGAAGAAAGAGGGAAGTGTCGCTCACAAGGATCCGCCTTATCTGGTCGCTTTGCGAAGGCTGGACCATTTCCGTGGCAGCAAATACTGGGCACCGGAGAAGCAGAAGACGTTCTATTCCGGAATCACGGACGCGCTGAGGGAATATATTGACGCGCGCTACGGCATAGACGCCATGGAGATGACGACGGCTGAGATATTCAAGGATCTGAAATCTTCCGGAGTTCCCGCGGATCTTTATGAGGAGATGAAGACGCTTTTCGAGACGGCTGACTTTGTTAAGTTCGCCAAGGCTTCCGCTTCGGATGAGGAGAATGCCACCGCACTTCCTGCCGCGGTGCGCTTTGTGACAGTCACTTATCAGTCCCAACTTGCTGAGGAGGAGGCTGCCCGGAAGGCGGCTGAAGCGAAATCCCCGGCTAAAAAAGAAGGAGGTGAGGCGTAATGTTCTTTGAATATCCTAAACTGCTTTGGCTCCTTGTGGTTCCGGCCTTGCTGGTTCTCCGCTATCTGTACGTGGAACTGAAAGACCGTCGTCCGCATTTGAGAGTCTCAAGCGTCACGCCTTGGAAGAAAGGTGGAAAGACTGTCCTCGGGGTGATCAGGCATATTCCTTTTGTCCTGAGGGTCGCCGCGCTTTCGCTGATTGTGGTCGCGATCGCCCGGCCTCGTTCATCAACCAAGGTTGAAAAGGTTGACACCGAGGGAATTGACATCGTGCTTGCGATGGATGTCTCCACGAGTATGTTAGCCAGAGATTTCACTCCGGACCGAATCAGCGCCGCCAAGGACATCGCCATCGAGTTCATCGCGCAGAGACCATCCGACAGGATGGGAATCGTGGTTTTCGCAGGTGAGAGCTACACACAGTGTCCGCTGACGACCGACAGGGCTACTCTGATCAACCTGATGAAAGAGATTTCCACAGATTTGATCGAGGATGGAACCGCTATCGGCAACGGACTAGCCACGGCGGTAGCCAGAATCAAGGATTCCGATGCCAAGAGCCGTGTCGTGATCCTGCTCACCGATGGCGTGAACAACTGTGGAGAGATTTCTCCAGAGACTGCCGCAGAGATCGCAAAAACCTACGGGATAAGGGTTTACACTATCGGTGTCGGAGCCAATGGAGAGGCACCGTATCCTGTGATGACCCCGTGGGGAGTCCAGATGCAGAATGTCAAGGTGGAGCTTGACGAGAAACTGCTCTCCAACATAGCCTCGATGACTGGGGGAAAATATTTCAGGGCTACCGACAACACAAAGCTTGCTGAAATATATTCGGACATCAACAAGATGGAGAAGGCGCGCACGACCATTGATAGTTTCCCTGTCTATAAGGAACTTTTCGGCGCCTACGCTCTCGCGGCTTTGATCTGTCTGTTGTTGGAGGCTCTTGTTAAACTGTTGATGAGGAGGTTGCCATGATAATATTCGCCGCACCACATTATCTTTTGCTTTTGCTCCTTATTCCGTTCTTTTTCCTCGGAATGGGACTTTGGCTTTGGAACAGGCGTCGTCGTCTGCGCAGATTCGGAGACGAGGCTCTTGTGAATGAACTTATGCCTTCATGGTCTCGTAATAAGTTGTGGGTGAGGACGGTCCTTTTCTCGTTGGCGTTTTTCTTCTTCGCTATCGGTCTGTCCAGACCGCAGAACGGCGCCAAACTGAAAGAACACAAGACCAAAGGGGCAGAGATCATGATAGCCTTGGATGTGTCCAACTCGATGCTTGCCAAGGATTATTCCCCTAACCGGTTGGAAAGGGCGAAGTTGGCGATTTCCAGAATCACCGACAAACTTCAGGATGACAGGATCGGCCTGATTGTGTTCGCCGGAACATCGTTCGTCCAGTTGCCTATCACATCGGACTATGTGAGTGCCAAGATGTTCCTGAATTCCATCTCAACCGAGTCCATCCCTATTCAGGGAACGGCGATAGGCGACGCGATCAACACAGCGATCCGTGGATTCAGCGCGCAGAGCGAGCACAGCCGCGCGATCATCGTGATCACCGATGGCGAGAACCACGAGGACGATGCGGTGGCCGCCGCCAAGCAGGCCGCCGAGGCAGGGATCAAGGTCTATACAATCGGTGTGGGATCCGCTGACGGACAGCCGATTCCGATGGACGGAGGACTTCTGAAGGACAAGGACGGGAATATTGTCGTGACCCGTCTGGACGAGGAGACCCTCAAGGAGGTCGCTTCCGCTGGAGGCGGGGCATACGTCCACGCCGGCAACGATGAATTCGGCCTTACCCCTATCATCAACGACATCCGGAAGATGGAGGATGAGGAATATAATTCCGTGGTATTCGAGGAATATGACGAGCAGTTTATGTATTTTCTCGGAATAGCGCTGGCGTTCTTCGCCCTTGAGATGCTTATAGGTGAAAGACGTTCACGCAGACATTTGTTTGAGGAAAAGAAATGAGGACTATTTTGAAATATTCATTGACGGCATTTTTACTGCTGCTTTCCTGTGCGGTGGCGCTTGCGCAGACTGACCGCAAGGAGGTCCGTGCCGGCAACCGTCAGTTTAAGAAAGGGAACTGGCAGAACGCTGAGATAGAGTACCGTAAGGCTCAGGTGAAGGACTCCTCGTCATTCGCCGCCAATTACAACCTTGCCGGAGCTCTTTATCGTGAGGGCAATTTCGATGAGGCCGGAAAGTCTTTGGGAAGATTGAAGGATGCCGCTCCGGTTTCGGCCAATTCAGCTGACTATTATTATAATCTTGGCAACATCGCTGTCCAGAAAAAGGACTGGAAGGCCGCTGTGGATGCCTACAAACAGTCCTTGCTTCGTAATCCTGGAGACCTGGACGCCAAGGAGAACTATGCCTACGCCAAGCAGATGCTGAAGAACGAAGGTGGCGACGGCGGTGATGACCAGCAGAATCAAGATCAGAACAACAACCAGAACCAGGACAATCAGAACAACAATAACGGGCAGAATCAGGACAACGACCAGAACAAGGATCAGAATCAGGATCAAAACCAAAATAATGATCAAAACCATGATCAGAATCAAGGTGATCAGCCGAAGCCTCAGCAAGGTGAGGGACAGGGAGACGCCAAGATTTCCCCACAGCAGGCGCAGCAGATGCTGAAGGCAGTCCAGGCCCGTGAGAAGGAAACCCAGGACAAGGTCAACAAGGAGAAGGCGGCATTGCTGAAAGCCCGCCAGAAAGAAAAGAATTGGTAAAGTGATGAATATGAAGAAATTGTTTTGCATTGTAGCTTTTTTGCTCACAGCCATTTTTCAGATGTCAGCCCAGAATGTGATCAGGGTCGAGGCTCCGGATGTTGTCGCTGTGAACGAGCAGTTCAATGTCACTTTCATAATTGAGGGAGAAAAGAGCCCGTCCGATTTCCAATGGTCGTCCGGCGATGATTTCCAACTGGTATGGGGGCCACAGAAAGGCTCCAGTTCAAGCATTCAGATCATCAATGGCAAGAGGTCATCCTCCCATCAGACAACTTTCACCTACATTCTGATTCCTAAAGCTACCGGAACATTCCAACTTCCAGCGGCCACGGCCCTGCTTTCAGGGGACAGGATCTCATCCACGCAGGCTTCCATACAGGTCGTGAGCGACGGTGCCTCGTCTTCTCAGTCTTCAGGAAAGAACGGCGGCAAGTCCTCTGGCGGAGGGCAGACATCCTCAACCGGTTCCGGTGAGATTTCCTCCAACGATTTGTTCATGAGACTATCCCTTAGCCGCACGGAAGTTGTCATCGGAGAGCCGATCACCGCTACTTTGAAGATCTACCAAAGAGCCAATGTCGTTGGTTTCGAGAATGCCAAGTTTCCTACATTCAACGGCTTCTGGAGTCAGGAGACATACGTCCCGAATAATATCGAGTTTAAGCGCGAAAGCCTGGACGACAAGATCTACAACACTGCCGTGCTAAGGACTTACGTCCTGATTCCTCAGCAGTCTGGCGCGATCACGATTGATCCGGCCGAGCTTGTCTGCCTCGTGAACATCAGGACGGCGCCTTCCACTTCAAACAGCTTGTTCGACAGTTTCTTTCAGGATGAATATAGGACCATTCGCAAAAGGGTGACAACTCCGGCGGTCAAGGTCAAGGTGAATCCGCTTCCGGCCGGACAGCCTGCCTCATTCGGTGGCGGTGTCGGAAATTTCGGAATATCCGCGCGTCTCACCACGGACAACCTCAAGACCCACGATGCTGCCTCCCTGGTCATCACTGTCTCCGGCCGCGGAAATGTGGCTCTTCTGGAGGAACCGAAAGTCAACTTCCCGCCTGACTTTGAGGTATATGACACCAAGACAACCGAAAACACCGACAAGAGCAACGGCGGCACTTCCGGCAGCAAGTCTTTTGAATATCCTTTCATCCCGAGAAGCCACGGAGACTTCACGATCGATCCGGTGGAATATTCCTACTATGATGTCAATGCCGGTAAATATGTGACCCTCAGGACAGAACCGTTGCACGTCAAGGTTGCCAAGGGAAAGGGAGGGGATTCCACTCCTGTGACAACGGTCAATTCCGGAGTCGAGAGGAAGGATGTGAAGAGCCTTGCCGATGACATCAGGTTCATATTCACAGGCAAGCCTGGCCTGTCCGGTTCAGGTTCTTTCTTCGTCGGTTCTGTGTTCTTCTGGATTCTGCTGGCTTTGATGATCCTGGGGGCGACCTCGGTGTACCTTGCGTTCAGGAAGGTGGCCGCGATGCGTGCGGATGTCGCCGGCACGAAGAACAGGCGCGCCACGAAGATGGCTCAGAAGCGTCTCAAGCAGGCTGGCGAATATCTTGACAAGAACCTCTATACCGCTTTCTATGAGGAACTTCACAAGGCTCTCATAGGATTCGTTTCCGACAAATTGAATATGGATATGTCCGAGATAAGCAAGGATAACATCGCTTCAGCTCTTACCGATGGTGGTGTGAGCGAGGAGCAGACTAAGGCTTTCACCGATCTTCTTGACGCTTGTGAGTTCGCACGTTATTCTCCTGACGGTGGCAACGAGGCTATGAGGTCGCACTACGATGCCGCGCTGAAAGTGATCTCGTCAATCGACTCTGGGCTCAAAACAGGCGGAAAATCATTGAGAAAGGTCGTCACGGTCGTGACACTGCTCCTGTCTCTTGGAGCTTCAATGAATATCCAGGCGAAGGATCTGGACTCACTTTGGACAGCAGGTGTGCAGGCCTACACGGACGGAAAGTTCTCCGATGCCTCAGCGGCTTGGACTTCCATTGAAGAGTCCGGACAGAAGTCCGCCAAGTTGTACTACAACCTTGGCAACGCCTGGTTCAAGCAGGGCAATTATCCTAAGGCCATTTTGAACTATGAGAGGGCATTAAGGCTTGATCCGTCATATTCGGATGCCCGTTACAATCTTGAGTTCACAAGTAATTTTGTGCAGGACAAGATCGAGCCTGTTCCTGAGTTCATTCTCAAGAGTGTCGCAAGGAAAGTCTGCTACGTGATGGGATCCAACGCCTGGGCGGTCATATTCCTTGTGCTGCTTGCAGCCGCGCTGGTGATGGGACTTCTGTTTCTGCTGGGTTCGTCGGTCGGCAAAAGACGTGCGGGCTTCTATTGCGGAATCGTGCTTCTGCTGCTTTCCGCCGGGGCTTTGAGTTTCTCAATCTGGCAGAAATCCGACAGTGTGAAGACCGACACGGCGATCGTGATGTCACCGGTTTCATCGGTGAAAAGTTCTCCGTCATCCGGCTCGTCAAAGGATCTTTTCGTGATCCACGAAGGCACGAAAGTCACGATTCTGGACGAGGTGGGCACTTGGAGAAATATCTCACTTGCGGATGGACGTCAGGGCTGGATCCCCGCCTCTGACATTGAGATAATTTAATGAAAAGAATATAAATGAGAAAGGCTGACCCTGAATGTCTTCGGTCAGCCTTTTTTTGATGTGTTGTGCGGCTTAGTCCCTTGTCAGCGTCTGGCCGCCGATGAACTCGCGCATGATTGAGGTCGGCGGAATCGCTGAGATCTCACCCGGCTGGAGGGCGATGATGTAATCCAGAAACTTGAGCAGACGCACGACCTCGGTGTAGGCAGGGGAGTTCGGCGAAATCCTGCGTAGAAGCGGTTCGGCGTAATATTTCAGCATCGGAAGCTCGAAGATCAGGGCTGAGTTGAACAGCACGTCCGCGTTCTCCTGGAACGGGAATATATTTTTGCTTTCTCCCCGTCGCACGCTGTTCCATCTCATGATGGTCTCTTCGGGAGTGATGCCCCTGACACGGTTGTCGCGCACCATCCTGCGGAGCAGGCGGTTGTCCGATGTGGACATGTTGTTGTTCTCATCGATGTTCAGCGAGGTCAGGGCGGAGACATAGACTCTGAATATCCTTGAATTGTCAACCGTTGAGGTCATCTCCGGGTTCAGGGCGTGAATGCCTTCCATGATCAGGATGTCCTTGTCCTCAAGGCGTAGCTTGTTGCCCTCGAAGATTCTGTTTCCTGTCTTGAAGTCGAATCTTGGAATCTCAACCTCTTTCCCCTCAAGAAGTTCGTTGAGCTGTTTGTTGAGGAATTCGAGATCCATGGCGTAGAGCGACTCGAAGTCATAGTTTCCGTCCTCGTCCTTAGGAGTGTGCGCCCTGTCCACGAAATAGTTGTCCAACTCGATGACTTTCGGCTTGAGCCCTAACACTTTGCACTGTAGGGCGATCCTGAGGGACGACGATGTCTTTCCGCTGGAGGAAGGCCCGGCGATCATCACGATCCTCTTCACCCCTCTTTCAGCATAGATCCTGTCGGCGATCCTGGCGTAGTTCCGTTCGTGGAGCGACTCGGCAAGGTTGATGATGCTGACGGCCTTGCCGTCCTTGACAGCCTTGTTCAGCGTGCCGATGCTTCCTATGTTGATGATGGAGCACCAGTCGGAATATTCCTTGAGCGCCGCAGCGATCTTTCCCTGGCGCTTCATCGGCATCACCTTGCAGAAGTCCGTCATCATTGGCGACTGTAGACAGAATCCGTTGCCCATTCCGCTGATGTCGAACACCTTAAGGTAGCCTGTGGACGGGATAAGCGGCCCGTGGAACGTGTCGGCCATTCTGTCCAGATAGTAGACGCTGCAAATGAAGGTTCCAAGGCTTTTCTGGAGTTCGGCCTTCTGCGGCTGATTGTTCTCGATGAACAGTTTCTCCGCTTCCTCCGAGAACATCTTGACTTTGGTGAAAGGAAGGTTCCTGGCCACGATCTCCTTCATCTTCTCGCGGATCCTGTCGATCTCATCGTCTGTGACGAAGTAGACCTTGCTGCGTCCGTCCTCCGTCTTGCCGATCTCCCGGATCTCGCAGTACAGCCCGCTTGGCAGGGAATGGTCGATCACCAGCACCTTGTCAGGATAGAGTTCCCTGACGGCGTTCTGCAGCACGAAGCAGAGCGAGCGCACGTAACTTCTTCTCCCGTCCGGATGATTGTAGCCGATAAATTCGACTCTGTGCAGGTTCGCCGGCTTGAAACTCAACTCCTTCAGCTTGTTGTCCACCAGCGCGGCCAGCACATCGAATTTTTGGCCAGTCTTCTTGTCCGTGACAGATGAACAATACTTGTCCGACAAAGCCTTCAAATCCCGCCCGTTCTCAATCTTATGGTTCTTGCCGTCATTGACGCAGAACAATGTTATCTCATTCTTTCCCATCTTAAAATTTTCTAAAAGAAATCTCTCAAAGTTAATCAAAAATGATGTCAAACTTGCCGTTGTAACAATAAATTAACATTTTGTCTCATTCATATTGTTTTTCAGATAATATTGACTATGTTTGTGAATACAACATAACCACAAATCACCGAAAAGTAAGAACATTAACATAATAAATTTAAGCGTATGAAAAGAGTATTGACACTTATTCTGACCATCGCCATGACGGTGGTCTCCTGCACGAAGGAAGACAAGAATGGACTGTACAACCGTGATGGATCTCCGATAACCCAAGCCCAGGCCTTGAAGATTGTCAAAAACACCATTGATGAATATGATTTGGTGTACATCACCAAGTCCATAGTGAGAAAAGATGTGGCGTTCACTACGTCATTGTCAGTTTCAGGGCAGACAGTGGTCCCTTACGATTCTTGGATTGTGATGATGGATTCCGATCCTTTGGCGGAAGGTGGGCAAAAGTGGATATATATCTATGTTGATGCTTATACGGGCAAAACAGGGAACCATTCTAAAGAATGGGGATTGCCTATATCTATTGATTTTGAATGTGCTAAGAATACTCTTAAACATGCGAATGGGGCTTCTATGTCGCATTTCCCCAAAGGCTATCCTCAAACCAAAGCCACAGATGCCATATCAAATAATTGGGCGGTAATCATCAGCGGCGGAGCAAATCTGGAATCCAACTATGAACGTTATTGGAACAACTGTTCTGCCATGTATAAATGCTTAAGAAATGTCTATAATTACAGGAAAGATCATATTTTTGTTCTTATGTCCGACGGAACATCGCCGGCTTTGGACAGACACAACCTTATAGATGATACATATACATCTTCTCCTTTAGATTTAGATGGCGATGGCACTGAAGACATTGATTTCTCAGCAACAAGATCGAACCTTTCTGCGATATTCAATTATCTTCGTGACAATGTGGCGGCTGATGAGCAAGTAGTCATTTTCGTGACAGATCATGGGGCTCTTGTTGATGGAGTGTCCTATATTTGGCTTTGGAATAATAATCTAATGTCCGCATACGAGTTCGCGGATGAGGTTCGTAAAATTAACCCACTGTCTAGAAAGCATCTTGTTTTGGGCCAATGTCATAGTGGTGGCTTTATTGATCCGTTATCATCTGTATGCTCAAATATCTCAATTACTGCGTCTGTTGCTGTGAATGAGTCAGCCTATGCTACCGAAGATTACAAATATAGCAGGTTTCTTTATCATTGGATAAGTGCTGCGGCGGAACAAACACTAGAAGGAATACCAGTAGTCGTGGAATCGAATAATTTTGAAGGCATTACGATAGAAGAGATGTTTCTCTATGCTCAAAGTTTTTTTAGTAAAAACGAGCATCCTCAATATTCCTCGACACCGGAATCCGTGGGCCGTCAGTACGGCCTTTCCGGGGAGAAGTTCCCATATCTGGTGCTGTCTGGCCCGAGGCATATTTCATCGACTCCTGGCAACTATCTTTATGAACTGTCCGGATTGCCGGAGACCTACTCTGTGAGATGGCTGTCATCTGAGAACGTACGGTTGACGCCGATAACTGAACAGACTGCGTCAGCTGTCAATGTCAGCCAGTCCCCGATGGTCAAGGATTGGGTAACTGCTGAAGTTACTACACCTCGTCGGACCTGTCTTGCAAAGTATTGGGTATCCTTTTGGCGACCGGGGACATATGTTACCAATGACCTGATAACTGGCTCCCTGACTGATGAATACCTGTCTTTGCCATATTATGTGGATGGAACGGATGATTATGACTGGTACATAAGTCTTTCGGAATACGACCACATCAGGTCTGATACCTACTTCATTGACTTCACCTATACCGGAGATGGTAACCCGGGCTCTTACCATGTCTCAGTCAACTTCAACAATCCTTTAGGGGAAGAAACCACGATAACACGGTATTATGACTAGGTTCACAGAATACATAATCCATGTCGCGTTAGCTGTCATTTCAGTCTCATGCGTGGAACCGATGGATCTTGATCCTCATGAGGGTCGTTCGTTGGTGGTGAACTGCATCCTGACTGAGAGTGATGTGCAGACATTGGAGCTGTACTATACGTATGACCTGTCGGGGAAGGAGAGTGAACCGATCGCTGATGCGACAGTGCGGCTGACATGTGACTACGAGCCTGTGGCGGAGTTCACAAGGGGTGATGACGGGCTGTGGCGGGCGAACCACCGTCCGGAGTACAACAAGCATTATCGCCTTGACGTGACTGTTGGTGACCAACACTTCGGTGCCTATACAATATTCCCGGAGGATATCCATGTTGACACATACGTTCGTGGTTATTGGAAAGATGAAAATCTTGGGATATACTATTCGGTGTATTCTTACGAACTTCGTGTGTATGACGTATTCATCGCTCCGTATTATGGGCGTGAATGTCTCACTCCAAACCACCTGTGGATATTCCCCCGTGATCTTGGCTGGGGGGATGATTACCAACGTTACATAGCCACGAGCCACCTCTGTGCTGATGACTTCAACATTGAACCTATTTCTGTGCGTGATTTACCTTGTTTTTCATCAGATTCGATTGCGCTTATGCCTCAATGGCTTAAGAGGCAGCTGGCTTGGTGTCCTGAAATGCTGGGAAATCTCCAAATGCACGACAAGTTTGTTCGCATAGACATTCCTAGGGACTACCATAATGGGCAAACTTTGGAGGGGCTGAAATATACTCCGCTCTATAGTGATAAAGCCTTCGCATTGGTGAGGGATTTCCCTCTGGGTTTTCTGGATAGTAACTCTCCGTGTGATGGGAATATATACGACATCTATATATTGTCCAATGAGGCGGACAAGTATTTCAAGGATGTCTATAGGCGGCACCTGAACAAGGACAATTTCGTGTTTGAATATGATACCGAGAACATCTACACCAATATACAAGGAGGCCTTGGAGTGTTTGGGGCGATGGTGCACCGTAACGACAAGCATGGAGTGCGTGGTTATCTTGATGATTATTGGGATCCTTAATGAAAACATTGAATGTAAATGATTAAAAAAACATTCTTCTTTATAGTTGTCGTTTTGACTTCCAATCTGATATCATACGGTCAGATGCGTGAGCTCAAGGACACATTGCGTGGTTCTGTGGTCCTAGGAGAGAGGAGTGGGACGAGGGAGGCGGGAACCAGAATTGTCAAGGTAAGGGATTTTAAGAATATGGTGGCGGCGACCGGAGAGGCTGATGTAATCAAGTACATTCAGACACTTCCGGGGGTCTCGACCGGCGGAGAAGGCTCGTCCGCTTTTTATGTCAGGGGAGGCAATATGGGGAGCAACCTCTTGACGTTGGACGGTGTTCCTCTCTATGGTTCAAGTCATCTGTTGGGTTTCACGTCTGTATATTCCCCGGATATAATTTCCGATGCCGTGTTTCAGGTGGGTGGTTTCACCTCCGAGGAAGGAAACCTCACCGCCTCTCACATAAAGTTGACAAGCTGTGAAGGGGATTTCCACAGGGTCAACGGCAATGTGAGCGCAAGCAATTTCCTTTTGGGAGGCAGTGTCTCGATGCCTGTGATAAAGGATAAATTGTCATTCATGGGGTCGTTGAGATTATCACCTATTGGTTTGGAGATGATGGCGATCAAGGCTTTGTCCTCGGCATTGGACAGCATCGGACGCCCAAAGGCTTTGGTTTATGACGCTTTCGCTAAATTGAAATGGAAAATCAATGACCTTCATTCCTTTTCGTTCAGCGCTTTCAACAGCGTTGACGCCTATGGCTATGATTATGGTGTGAACTCGGAGGAGCACATCCAATGGAGCAACCTTGTCGGAAATCTTTGGTATGACGGCACGATGGATGATTTTTGGAAAATACATGCCGGCCTGTCATACAACCACTTCAGCAATGTTCAAGGCATGGTTAAGACCATTGGACGCACGGACAGCGATCTGGCTATCCGAAGCTCCATCGACGAGGTGATTCTGCATGGTATGGCTAATTATGATGCTGGAATCTTTCGTTTTCAAGGTGGTATCAAAGGACGTTACTCGCGGTTTAATCCCGCCACTTCCCAGCGGATTACAGGCGGCGCTTTGCTGATGACATCAGGAACGACAGCCGGAAATCATTCCACCGACTGCCTGACAGGAACCTTTCATCTGCAACTTGAGGCCAAGAAAGAGAACAGGTACGATTTCAGGGCTTCGGGGAGGTTGAACTATTGCTGGGTAAACAGAACGGATGTACAGAGAAGAACAGGCTCGCTCGACCCGGAAGCCAGTGCGCTGGCCAGGCTTAACCTTACCCGTTGGTTGGGAGTGGAAGCCACTGCGGATTGGACAACTCAGTACTATCACACATTGGAAGGGATTCCGCTAGGATGGTCGCTTGATCTGATAGTCCCATCTGACAATCAGTTCGGTCCGGAAAAGACAAGCCAGTACTATGCCGGGATGTTTTTGTCTGCCGGGGACCATCGCCTGTCATTCGGCTGCTACACTAAGAGAATGAGGGGGCTGGTCTATTTTACTGATGCCACGGCGCTTTTCAGTTCCGCGGCGGCGGGATGGAGAGAAAAGATAGCCATTGGACAAGGCTCCTCGAAAGGAATGGAAATTCTTTATGAGAAGACCGGTGAGAAATTGAACTATAGAATCGCTTATACATATTCGGAGACGGACAGAACATTCCATGAACTTAATAAAGGGAAATCCTTCCCTGCCAAATTCCACCGACCTCATATCTTGAATATGTCGGCGGATTATACGATTTCCTGTAACAGCAGCCGTGAGATTGCACTTACCACTTTGTTCACCTACCAGTCCGGACATTGGGAGACAGTTGCCGCCGGAAAATACTATGGCTTTCTGATCCGGGAGCCGGACAAGGTCCCTCTGAATTACCTGACGACGATCAACAATTATGAGATGCCCGCTTACATCCGTTTGGATGTTGGTTGCCGTATAAAATATAATCAGGACAGAAAATATCCTCAAACCTTGAATGTGGGAATATACAATCTATTGAATAGACACAACCCGTTCAGCCTGACTTATGACGCAACTGAACGCACATGGAAGCAGGTGAGCATATTTCCCATCATGCCAAGTCTAAATTGGATAATAGAGTTCTGATAATCAGGTGATTGCCTGTTCTGTGGAAATTTCGTCATAAGAAAAAATATTTCTGTTTTTTATGACGAAATTTCTGTTTCTTTTGAAAATTTACGTTTTGTTGCGCCATCTTTGCCAGTGTACATAAAGAACTCAAACTATGTTGATAGACATTCTTGGGGCAAAGTGCGTCGGTATCGAGGCTGTCCCCGTCACCGTGGAGGTGGACATAGCGCATGGAATAGGAATTCATCTTGTAGGGCTTGCGGATGTGGCGGTCAAGGAAAGTCTTTTGAGGACAGTCACGGCTCTGCAGTCATTGGGATTCAGAATACCGGGAAAGAAGATCGTGATCAATCTGGCACCGGCCGATGTGCGGAAGAACGGCAGTGGCTATGATCTACCGATCGCCATCGGCATCCTTGCGGCTTCCGAGCAGAAGCGTTTTCCAGGTCTTGACAAATATTTGATTATGGGCGAGCTTGGCTTGGATGGTTCGGTTAGGGAAGTCCAAGGAGCCCTGCCGTTCGCCGATCTGGTGACCGGTCTGGGAATATCCGGGTGCATCCTGCCGCTCCGTTCCGCCCTTGAGGCCACCGAATGCAATGACCTCTCGATATTCGGTGTCGAGACGTTGGCTGATGTCATCCGTATTCTTGAGGAGCAAGAAGATTGCAGTGATCTTCTTGTTTGGAACACAAGACTTTACAGGAAACTGTCCAGAAACGCGCAGCGTGTCCGGAAACCCTCAGGCCAGGACGTGATGGACTTCTCGGAGATAATCGGTCAAGAGGGGGCGAAAAGGGGAGTGGAGATAGCTGCCGCCGGCGGGCATAATCTTATAATGGTAGGACCTCCTGGCAGCGGCAAGAGTTCTTTGGCGAAGGCTATGGCCGGAATCCTGCCTCCGATGACAACGGAGGAGGCCATAGTCACGAGCAAGATCTACTCCGTTGCCGGAATGAAAGGCTCGCAGATAGGCCTGATCCGCACACGCCCGTTCCGCGCTCCCCACTACAGCGCATCCCTCCCGGCGATCATCGGCGGCGGAGCCGGAGCCGACATCCGTCCCGGGGAAGTGACCCTCGCCGAGAACGGGATTCTCTTTCTGGATGAATATGGCCAGATGCCAAAATCCGTGCTGGAAGCTCTGCGTGGTCCGATGGAGGATAGAAAAGTCACAATTTCAAGACTCCGCTCCAAACTTGAATATCCCGCCTCCTTTATGCTTGTCGCCGCATCGAATCCCTGCCCGTGCGGCTACTATGGCGAAGGAGACCGTTGCCGTTGCACTCCGGGCCAAAGGCTGAACTACCTCTCGAAACTCTCCGGCCCGGTAATGGACAGAATCGATATTCAATTATGGCTTCATCCTGTTGACACAGTGAAACTTGTCGGCCGCAGGAAAGGTGAACCCAGCGAGGTCGTGGCGCAGAGAGTCCTGAAGGCAAGGATGCTCCAGAAACAGCGTTTCGCCGATGACGGGATATTCACAAACGCCGAGATGAACAACCGACTCTTGGAGAAGCATTGCCAGTTGAATGATGAATGCCGCAAGGTGATGGAGCTGCTTATCAGCCGCCTTGGCCTGTCCGCCCGCGCATATTCCAGAATCCTGAAAGTCGCCAGAACCATCGCCGACCTTGAGATCTCGCGCGACATCAAGCCTGAATATCTCCGCGAAGCCGCCTCCTACCGCTTCCTCGACCGCCTCAACCTTGAGACTTTCGGGTAATTACCCGAAAGTCTCATCAACCCCCAGTCACTACGTGACAGCCCCAGAGGGGCACGGGGAAGGGATTCCCCGGACCCCTTCGGTCGCTCCGCTCCAAGTTCCGTGTTTTTTTAGGATTGTATCTCTCTTATTTTAAGGTGTTTAATAATCGTAAGTCTCGTGGTTGTAGAACCTGCCGAAGCGACTTGGTGACGAATCACCCACATTTTCAGATACCCAGGGCCAGAAAAATCAAAAGCCAAATTTTGGTCCACCGTGCAAAATTTGGCTTTTGCCTTTTTTCTGGCCACCCCTTTTAAGTATGGAATCACGAATTGTAAGGCGATGATATGCCAAAAGCGATCTTAATCCTCCCAGGAAACCGTTCGAGACTCATCCGGATTGACCGTGATGTGCACCCGCAGCGTCTCCTCCGGCAGGATTTCCTCGATGTTCTCCGGCCACTCCATAATGCAGAGACACCCGCTGTCAATATAGTCGTAGAACCCGATGTCAAGAGCCTCCGCGATCTTGTTAATTCTGTAAAAATCAAAATGATACATCGGCTCCCCCGACCCGGTGCGATATTCATTCACAATCGCGAAAGTCGGAGAACTGACAGCGTCCTCCCGCACACCGAGCCGCCGGCAAATGGCCGTGGTGAAAGTAGTCTTCCCAGCCCCCATAGGAGCGTAGAACGCCAGAATACTATGCCCTTCCGTCTGCGAAAGGAACTCACCCGCAGCCCTGTCGATGTCCTGCAGGTCCTTTATGATGATCTCGTGTCTCATATCAAATGAATTTATGGCCTTAGCCAAGTCTCCGGATTCTGCGGCGTGCGCCCAGACCAGATCTGGAAATGTAGCTGCGTCTCCCCGCCGATCGTGTCCACAGTCCCGACAACCTGTCCCGTCTTGACCTTGTCCCCGGCCTTGACGCTCACCGTCCCCAGCTTGCAGTAGAACGAGAAGTAATTGCCGTGCTGCACGAGCACACACTTGTTGTACCCAGGCATGACCACAATCTGCTTCACATCCCCGTCAAAGACTGCCTTGATTTCTGTTCCGGCGGCAAGTGCGATTGTCACACCGTTGTTGAACGGAAGCTTGAGGTTTGTATAGACCGGATGGAAACGCTGGCCGAAATGATCCACGACAGGCCCGTCCGCAGGCCATGGAAGCTTGCCTTTGTTAGCCTCGAATTTCTTGGCAAGAGTGTAGTCGATTGGCTTGCGCTTGGCTGTTGACTTGCCTTTTCCGGCCTTACCTGAGCCTTTCTCATCTGTGGCGTCACGGATGATCCTCTCGATTTCCCTGTTCAGGGCATCCACCTCACGCTGCTTTCTGGACAAGTCCTGCTGGTACTTCCTCTTGTTCTTTTTTAGCTGGCTGACAAGATTCCGCGAATCATTCTCCTCGGCCTTCAGCTTGTTCATCTCCGTCACCCTCAACGCCTTGATGGATTCGGCTTCCCGCTTCATGGCCGCCAATGCCTCGCTTTCCTTTTTCAGCTCGGTCTGGACATCAATGATTTTCGAAGCCTGTGAGTTCATCTGCTTTGAAAGATCCCTGAGGTAGCCGTAGCGTCTGAATGCCTGCCCGATATTGTCGCTGGCGAGGATGTACATGTACCAGATTTTAGGGCTACGGTTCACATACGCTCCACGGACCAGTCTTCCATAATGATCGGACAATGTGTCCAGGCGTGCTTGTATAGCCTTGATTTCCAATCCTTTCTTACGAATGGAGTCGGAATATTCGGAAATCACCCTATCGCTTTCCGCGATCAGCTGTTTCCTTGATTCAATCTTGCCGCAGATGAGTGTGAGGCGGCTCATGGCGTTGGCGCTTTTCGCGGAATTCGCCCTGATCTGCTCGTCCAGAATGGCTATCTCCTTCTGGAGCCTTGCCCTGCGCGCCTCCTGCGTCCGGGTATTTTGGGAATATGCCGGAATATGCCAGGCCAGCGAGGCGATGACAACAAGAATGAATATCCCGGTCCGTCTTCCCATTATTCCTTGCCCTCCGCTTTTCTGTTCTCAGCCAACGTCCTGTAAACCTTGGCGAGGTCTGTCTCTCCAAGTGCTTCAAGCACAACCGCATAGTGCTCCAGGCTTGTCACGCTCTCCTTGGCTCCGTAAAGCATAGCGTGCTTGAATTGCGTTTTGGCTTCCTGGTCCCGTCCCAAAAGATGCAGGATCCAGCCGTATGTGTCCAGATATGTCGGGTTGTCCGGCTCTTTTTCGATTGTCTTTTTGCTCATAGCGCAGGCCTTCTTGAGCTTGCTGCCCTTGAGCGCGAGATAGTAGGCGTAGTTGTTCAGCGCCGGAGCGTAGTCCGGATTGATTTTCAGAACCTGGGAGTAAACCTTGAAGGCTTCTTTCTCGTTCCCGAGCTCGTGGTACATATCCCCGATGGAGGCCAGAGCCGGAATTGTCACCGATGTGTCCCCCTGCGCCATCTCGATGATTCTCTTGTTGTTGTCTATGATTCCCTGCCAGTCCTTTCTGTTGTAGCAGGAGACATTCTTCATGTCCAGAAAGGATGTCTCTTTCGGGAATCGCACCAAAGCGCTGTCGCAGGCGATGTCCAACGCGTCCCAATCCTTCTGGAGCCCAAGGAGTTGCACGTATGTCGCCGTAGCCCCGAGGCTTTCCGGGTACAAGGTCATATTCTTGCGCAGCAATTCTTTGGCTTTGTCCACCCTTTCCGTTGAGTACCAGTATAGTCCGGCCGCTGTGAGCGCGGCGCTGTCCGTCGGGTGGACCAGCACCAGATTCTCGTACAGCGTGTCGATCTGCGGCTTGACATTCTGGATGAACCGAGGGTCGGAACGCCTCACGAGCATATCCAGATACTGTGTCTTGGTCTGCACCTCGGTCTCCTCGTCGGCGATGAACTGGTTCACCGTCTTGAAAAATTCCGGGAAGTTCCTGCGGATGCGGTACACTTCGGATTCCCCGAGCAGTGCCGGCATATACCCGCTCTGGAGGTCCAGCGCCTCGCGGTAATACGCAAGGGCCGCCGTGTCTTTATATTCCGCCATCGAATGGTCGCCCAGTTTGGTCAGGACGTATGGGGAGGAGAACTCCTTGTTGTAGTCCACCAATGTTTTAAGGGCTTCCTCGGGCTTGTTCTGGCGTAGCAGGATGTCGTACCTCGTGGCGGTCACGTTCTCGCTTTTCCCGAACACGTTCTCGATCTGGTCCATTGCCCCGAGGGCCTTGTCATACTGGTTCTGCTTGAGGTAGAGGTTGACCAGCGTGAAATAGATGTCGTTCTTCTTCGGGAAATCCTTCAGCAGTTCCTCATAGGTGGCGATAGTCAGATCGTCCTCTCCCGACAATGAATATGTCCGCGCGAGCCTTTCCTTGTACCAGAAATTGGACGGATCCAGCTCCGCGGCCTTCTTGAACGACGCCTTCGCACCGCTGAGGTCATTGAGGTAAAGCCGGCACATTCCAAGATAATAGAACGCCGCGTCGTTTCCGGGAGCCGTCTCCGTGATTTTCTCCAGCCTGTCCTTTGCTTCCTTATACTGTTTGTTGTCCAAAGCGGCGACAGCGTCAATCAGTTCACTGTCAGCAGTCTTGGAGACCTTGTTGTTCTGTGAGTATCCCAGCCCGGACGCAATGAGCATCCCGGCCAGAACCATCATAATAATCCTTTTCACCTTCATGTTCTTTCTTTCTCCGCAGATTGGAGCCGTCGCTGTCGCGCGGTTGCCCGGCGGCATGGCTCTCAACCACAAAAATAACACTTTTAAAAGAATATAGTACGAATTTTATGCCGTTCGCACCAGACTTTACGTCTCTCGCCTACCTTCGTTGGTTATGTGGGCGGAGTCTCCCTCGAATCCGCTCTGCGGTGGTATTGGCATTTTGATAATTGGCATTTACATTTTGATAATAATTGCAGCCCGTTTAGATTTTTTTCTAAATTTGAAAAAACCACTTTTAGTAATCGTTAAATAATAATTGGTAAAGATTTGGCAGTATTTTCGAGGATAGATGTCTTTTTGAAGAAGGAGTGTGCCGATGGCACATGACTGATGAGAAAAGATAGCTAGACCGAAAAGACAATCAAAGATTACCAAGATATATTTTAAGGATTACTTAGTAATCGTTAAATAATAAGTTGGTAATCTTTAGGGATTACAAAGAGTTACTTAGGATGTAATATTCCCAAAAAAATGATTATGGTTAAAAAAATCAGATGGCTTGTGGCCGTCTTTCTGCTTCTGGGCGGATCAGCCTTCGCCCAGGACAGCATCAGTACAGTTGAGAAGAACTTCAAGGACACTCCTGAGAGTCAGCAACTTGGCATCTACTGGTACTGGGTTGCCGGGAACATGTCCAAGGAAGGAGTCGTAAAGGATCTCCAGGCAATGAAGTCTGTAGGCATCAACAGGGCCTTCATCGGCATGATCGGCGAGGGGCAGGGCGCTCCTCAGGGTCCGGTCAGGATGTTCACGGACGAATGGTGGGACATCCTTCACACGATGTTCAAGACCGCGGGCGAGCTCGGCATCGAGATCGGTATGTTCAACAGTCCTGGATGGAGCCAGAGCGGCGGCCCTTGGGTCGAGCCATCGCAGGCGATGAGGTATCTTGGCTATGTGAAGGACACTGTTTCCGGTCCGGTGAGGTTCAACGGGAAACTTCGTGAGCTCGGAAAGGACGCGCAGCCTGTCAGGGTTCTTGCCTATCCTCTGTCAGCTGCCTCCGTCAGCTTCGCGTCCGAGGTGGCCGAAGACGGAACCATCACATTCAAGGCCGGCAAGGAGGCAGTCGTGCGTTCGGTCTTCATCAAGCCTGTCGATAAGGAGGTTGTCAGCGAGGCGTCACTCTACGCGAGGAAAGGCGGAGAACTCACGCTTGTCGAGGAGTTCCTTATCGACAGAAGCCGTTCCGACACGAATGTCGGTTTCGAGCCATTCGCTCCAGTTGTGATCTCTATCCCCGAGACGGTCGCGGGCGAGTTTGTCCTCAAGGTCAAGCCTGGGGTCGTAAAGAGCGTCACCCTGTCCGACAAACCGGCCGTGGAGAGATACCCAGAGAAGTCCCTCTCAAAGATGTGGCAGACCCCGCATCCTATGTGGGATGCCTACATGTGGAGGGATCAGCCTGACTATGAGGGTGTTCCTGAAAGTGAGGTCAAGGACATAACCGCCAATGTGTCCGAAGACGGGACGCTCGTCTGGGATGTTCCGGCAGGCGACTGGGTGGTCATGAGGACGGCCATGCTTCCTACCGGCACGCTCTGCTCCCCGGCGCCTGTGGAGGGAACCGGACTTGAGACGGACAAGATGAGCAAGAAGCACATACGCACACACTTTGACAACTATCTCGGCCAGATACTGAAGAGGATCCCTGCCGAGGACAGAAAGACGTTCAAGGTCTGTGTGGAGGACAGCTACGAGACAGGAGGCCAGAACTGGACCGACAATATGATTGAGGATTTCATCGCGGCCTACGGCTACGATCCGGTGCCTTTCATCCCTGTCATGAGTGGTGTGGTGGTCGGCAGCGAGGACATGTCCGACCGTTTCCTTTGGGATCTCAGGCGGCTTGTCGCCGATGAGGTGTCCTACAACTATGTGGGCGGTCTTCGTGAGGTCAGCAACGAGCATGGCCTGACCACCTGGCTTGAGAACTACGGCCATTGGGGCTTCCCTGGAGACTTCCTCCAGTACGGATCGCAGTCCGATGAGATCGCCGGCGAGTTCTGGAGTTTCGGCGACCTTGGCGACATCGAGAACCGGGTGGCCTCATCCTGCGGCCACATCTACGGAAAGCGTAAGGTCTGGGCCGAGAGCTTCACCTGCGGAGGGCCTGACTTCACACAGTATCCCGGCCAGATGAAACAGCGCGGTGACCGTTTCTTCACCGAGGGCATCAACGCTACCCTGTACCATCTTTACATACAGCAGCCTGACGACAGAGTGCCTGGCGTCAACGCATGGTTCGGCAATGAGTTCAACCGTCACAACACCTGGTTCTCCCAACTGGACGTGTTCAACGACTACATCAAGCGCTGCAACTACATGCTCCAGCAGGGACGCTATGTGGCCGATGTCGCCTACTTCCTTGGCGAAGACTGTCCTAAGATGACCGGAACGAAGGATCCGGAACTTCCTGAGGGATTCTCGTTCGACTACATCAACAGCGATGTGGTCATGAAGGCCTGTGTGAAGGATGGCAAACTCACACTTGAAAGCGGTATGCAGTACTCCGTCCTCGTTCTTCCTAAGATCAAGACCATGCGTCCGGAACTCCTTGAAAAGCTTGAGACGCTTGTCCGTGACGGTCTTGTGATCCTTGGCCCGGCTCCGGAGAGATCTCCGAGCATGAAGGGCTACCCGGAGTGCGATGTGAAGGTAAGGGGCATCGCTGCCAGGATGTGGAGAAACAACACGGATCCGTTCTCGCGTTCAGTGAGCTACGGCAAGGGCAGAATCTACAAGGACGCCTCGCTTGAGGAGGTGTTCGCCGATCTGGGCATCGCCCCTGACTTCACCACGGAGGATCCGGCTCTGCCTATTCAGTTCATCCATCTCAGACTCGCGGACGGGGAGTATTACTTCATCTCCAACCAGGGAGACAAGGCTATCTCATTCGATGGCTTGTTCCGCGTGCAGGGCAAGACTCCTGAGCTATGGAATCCGCTCACCAAGGATGTCCGTGACTTGAGGCAGTACAGGACACTCACGAAGACCACCAAGGTTCCGATGAGGCTTGAAGCCTACGAAAGCTCGTTCATCGTGTTCAGGAAGGACACTGACAAGGCGGTCTCTGAAGGCTGCAACTATCCGGAGAAGTCTGTCCTGGCGACCATCGACACCCCTTGGACCGTCGCTTTCCAGGAGAAGAAGGGCGGCCCTGAGGCACCGGTCACATTCGACACGCTCTATGACTGGACCACCAGCGACGATCCGAGGATCAAGTATTTCTCCGGAGACGCCACCTACACCAACAGCTTCAAGCTTAAGAAGCTGCCACAGGGAGAGGTCTACGTTGATCTGGGAAAGGTCATGGTGATGGCGAAGGTAAAGGTCAACGGTGAATATGCCGGCGGTGTCTGGACGGCTCCTTACAGGCTCAACATCACAAACCTGCTCAGGAAGGGCGTGAACACGATCGAGGTGAAGGTTGTAAACTGCTGGAGGAACAGAGTGATCGGAGAGAAGGAAGCCATTCCTGCCAACGAGAGGTTCACCTTCCAGACGGCGACCTACCTCAACAAGGATTCCGAGCTTCAGCCTTCCGGCCTTCTCGGCCCTGTCGAACTTCAGATCTACGACTACGGTAAGTAGATGTGAGAGGGCGGCCTTGACGGGCTGCCCTCTTTCATGTTCAATGTGTGAAGTGTCCGGAAATATTCTCCCCCGTCCGGTCTCCTCGTATGACGTGATTATTGTCCCTTTACCGCTGCGGCCACTCCGCCGCCTGGAGTGGCTTTCAGCTAAGAAGCTGTTTTGAATTGTTTGAAATGTTCTTTGAGGTGAAAAATCTTCATTTTCTTCCCGCTTCTTCAGTCAGATAGCACCGCTATCTTCCTTGGAAGAAGCGGTCGAAACTGAAGTTTTTCACTCTCAAACCTTCAAACAAACAATTCAAAACAGCTTCTAAGAAGTTGTCTTGATTTGTTTGAAAACAGCTTCTTGGTGACCGGATGTTAGCGTCCGCCTCCGCCGGATCCTCCGCCGGAGAAGCCTCCTCCGCCGCCCCAGGATGACGATCCTCCGCCGCCGCCTGAGCTTGAGCTGTTGAGCGAGGCCTCATAGGTGGAGGCCGCCACATTGAAGTCCCTGGAGGTCATGTTGATCATGTCCCAGATCATAATGTTGGTCGCGCTGTCGTCAAAAAACTCCGCGGACGAGGACAGCCTGAAGTACTCGGGACAGACTTTCCGGAAGTCCTTTATCACCTGGTCGGCGATGCCGTAAAGGGATGCGAAGACAAGGTAGTCGTTCCACAGTTTCACCTCTACCACACCCCTGTCCTTGATCAGCGTGAAATCCTTCAGGAATTTTCTGAGTCCGAAGACCTGGCGAACCTCCTCCGGCTTCATCGTCCAGACGGTCGCTCCGTTCTCTATCCTGTTGCTCCAGGCGTACAATGTCCTGCCGTTGTACCTGGACCATCTCCGGAGCTCGTTCTTCTGGAGGATCCTGTCATCTCCGGCGGCCTCCTTGATGAACGAGTGCAGCTCGGACTCAAGCTTCGTGTCATTGTCATCGTCCGGCGCTGCGGTGTCCGGAAGATCCTTGACCAGCATCCGAGGCTTTGAGCCGTCCGGCTGCGGAACAATCTCGAATCCTCCCTTAAGGAAGAGCCTTGTGATGTAGGCGGCGATAAGATTCTGTCTTTGGGTTGATTTGAGACCCTCGAACTCTGTCAGTATGTTGCTTGCCTTCCGCAAGTCACCGTTTACCGGCGTGTCCCTGTACCAAGGCACATCCTTGATCCTCCCACCAAGAAGCTCCTTCTTGCGTTTGATCTTGTTGATCTTGTCCTTTATGGCGGCGATGAGAGCCAGGAACACAAGGATGACGATGATGGCAAAGAATATGACGGACGCCCATTCCCAGAAGCCGTACTCTCCCGAAGAGGAGTAGTCACTGCCTTTTAGGGCCTTCTTGCGGACTTGGTCGAATGTCCGCTTCTCTACAAGGTCCGGATGGAACATGCCCTTCTCGAAGCCGACCATGACGATCATAGCACTCTCCTTGATGAAAGGCTCCGTGGTTCTGGCCACGACAATCCCGTTCTCCACGTGTATCTCTCCCCGGAAACCGAACGCCCAGACCTTCGTGTTCTCCGTGGAGAACTCCATTCCCGGTTTCCTGACGGTCAGGATGATGGATTTGGGTGACGAACCCAGGTTACGGGCTACGAACATGTGGTTGAATCCGTCCATGTCCTCATGACCCTTGACAAGGCCGGTGAGAAGATAGCGGACGGTGTAGGTGTGCCTGCCGGAACTTCCCACGCCCCAGCAGATCTCATAGCCGTTGGATTTGGTCACAAGTCCGCAGCGGCCCGCCTTCAGGGCGCGGCTGCGGTCAACATCCCATTCGCCTTCGTTGAGATAGTCGCCGAGGGTCTCGTCGCTGACCGCCAGATCCTCAATGGTCATCTGACCCATGTTGTCGGCCACGAGGTACCACTCCGTAATGTCGTCAGAGACATCAATATGCCATGTCTCGGTCACAATGGCAGATCCGTTGTCCCGTAGTTCCACGTTGATTCTCAACGAGTCAACGTCGCTGCCGGACATCGGGACAGCGACGAGAGACAGGACGGCGGCCAGGAAAAATGTCCAAAGCCTCCTCATGATCCTACTTGTTGAATATGTCTGAGACTGAAGGCGCGTTGACGACGGTCTGGTCTTCCGGCAGGAGTTCGTGGGTCGAGAAATGGAGCATGGCGGCCACCATTGAGGAAGGCCATTGGCGAGCCATCATATTCATCTTCGTCACGCAGTCATTGTAGACCATCCTGCTGAGACGGACTTTCTCCTCGTAGTCCTTGATGTCGCCCATTGTCTTGACAAACACCGTGTTGGCACCCAGCTGAGGGTACTGCTCGGCGACTACATTCAAGCGTCCCACAACAGAACGAAGAGAGGCCTCGCTCTCCGCCAACTCGCCCGGATTGGAGACATTGGCGTTGCGCTTCGAGATCACGTCCACAAGGGTGTCGTGCTCGTACTTTGTGTACTGCTTGGTCATCTCGACCAGATTCGTCACGGCATCCCAACGGGATTTCATCTGGACGTTGATCTGGCTGAAAGCGTTCTTCATCTTTTCCTCCAGAGCGACGAATTTCCTCTGGGTCAAGAAGATGTAAATGAATATGACCACCAAAAGGGCGCTTATCACCAAAACTGTCGTTGACATGATGCTGATATGTAAATGGTTAAACGATACTATCCTACCACCCAGACAAGCACGTGGTTGTCAAAGGTGATATATTCAAGCTCGAATTCCTCCTCGTAGCCATCCTTGTGGATGAAGGTCGCGTCAAGCTCACCCTCCCCTTTCGGGCGGAAACGCTCGACCTCGATCTGCTCGGCGAAATTCACCCTGTAGGCCGAAAGTCTTTTGAATATGGCTTCCTTGGCGCACCAGTAGATCGCCAGCTGCTCGTTCCTCTTGTCATCATCAAGGTCATCGACCTCGTCCTCGGAAAGAGCCTTGCGCTCCACGGCGGAGAAGTCACGGGACAGGGACTCGATGTCTATTCCGACATCCTCGTTGTCATTCAGGATGACAGCGACATATTTATCCGTGTGTGTGATGCTTATGTTGGTGACGCTGTTCTCCAGATAAGGTTTTCCGTTGTCATGGTGGCTCAGATAGACCTTCTCTCCGAACAACTCGCAGAGAAGCGCCCTTACCGCAAGCCTCTGCTTACGGAGTGATTCGTTGCTTATGAATGAGATCTCCTCCATCTCGTCGGACGGCACGGAGGCGAGCTCGCGAAGTTTATCTTCCGTCTCGGTTATCTGCCAAACCCCGATCAAGGATCTGGACTCTTCCAATTCCTTTTTTAAATATAGTGCCATAGATTCAGATATTCAAACAAGAAAATTCCCCCGCGGCCCTGACCCGGCCCGGGATGTTCAGCGAATGATTATATAACGTGCCGCACGACAGCGGATCGTCCGATCGGGGGTCCGCCTTTGATTTGCCGTCTGTCAGAATAGAACTGGGAGGTTCCATATAATCAGTTAATCTTCTTTATCTCTGCAAATATAATGATTTTTTGAATTAGAAAGAAAATACGACAGAAATTGTTATCTTTGCATCACTTTTGACTGTTATAGGATTTTAACATAAAATTTTATTAATCATGGGATTTTTGACAAACGAGAAGCTGCTCATCGTCGGTGCCGGCGGTGCGATCGGCTCAAACATGGCTCAGACCGCCCTTATGCTCGGTCTTACTCCTAACATCTGTCTCTATGACATCATCGAACCGGCTGTCCACGGTGTAGCCGAGGAAATGTACCACTGTGCTTTCCCAGGTGCCAACGTAACTTGGACAACCGATCCTAAGGAGGCTTTCACAGGCGCCAAGTTCATCATCTCTTCCGGCGGTGCTCCACGTAAGGACGGTATGACCCGCGAGGATCTTCTCAAGGGCAACTGCCAGATCGCCGCTCAGTTCGGTGACTACATCAAGGAGTACTGCCCTGATGTCAACCACGTTGTGGTTATCTTCAACCCGGCCGATGTGACGGCTCTCACCGCCCTCATCCACTCAGGCCTCAAGCCTAACCAGCTCACCTCTCTCGCGGCTCTTGACTCCACACGTCTTCAGGAGCAGCTCGCGAAGGCTTGCGGTGTTCCGCAGTACAAGGTTACCGATTGCTACACCTACGGCGGTCACGGCGAGCAGATGGCTGTCTTCGCGTCAAAGGCAAAGGTTGACGGCAAGCCTCTCTCCGAGTACAACATCTCCGAGGAGCGTTGGGCCGAGATCAAGCACGACACCATTCAGGGTGGCTCCAACATCATCAAGCTCCGTGGACGTTCTTCATTCCAGAGCCCTGCCTACCAGGCTGTCAAGATGATCGAGGGCGCTATGGGCGGAACTCCGTTCACCTGGCCTGCTGGTTGCTATGTCAACTGCGACAAGTGCGGCTTCAAGAACGTGATGATGGCTATGCCTACCACGATCGACGCCACCGGTGTTCACTTCACCGAGCCTCAGGGAACTGAAGTAGAGATGGCTGACCTCCAGAAGTCTTACGAGCACCTTTGCAAGATGCGTGAGGAGATCATCGCCCTTGGCATCGTTCCTCCGGTAGAGGACTGGAAGAAAGACAATGTAAACCTTTAGGAGCTGTTTTGAATTGTTTGTTTGAAGTTTTTCACCTCAAAGAACATTTTAAACAACTCAAAACTGCTTCTTGGTCTTCGGACTGTATAAAGTGCGGGAGGCCGGCTTTCAAGCCAGCCTCCCGCACTTTATGTATGCTCTTGACGGGCATGCGATTGAACATTCGTGGAAAAGTGTTACATTTGCATTCTGCCGGAACAATTCTGAAATGAGGATCAAGGATTGCATAGCATGGCTTTGGAACGCTTCCCGAGGGAATCACCTTCACATTCTGTGTGTGGGCGTTACCGGTATGGTCAGGGTTGCGGTCTCTCTGTTTTTCATATGGGTGTGCAAAGGGCTTATCGACAATGTCACAGGACAGTCCGAAGGATGGAGCCTTGACGTCCTCGTCGCGATGATGATCATGAGCATGGCCGTCAGACCACTTCTTTCATTGATGGCTGACAGACTGGCCCGAAAGACAGAGGCTTGCATGAACAATGAATTGAGGATGAATATATTCGATCATCTGATGGCAAGCCGGTGGGACAGCCGGGAGTCTCGTCACTCGGGAGACATCCTCAACAGGTTGATTGATGATGTTCCGAGTGTCTCCGAGGTCTTGTGCCGTGGCATCCCGAGCGTAATGATAACGACCTGCCAGTTGATCGGCGCCCTGTACATCCTTTCCAAAATGGATGTGCGTTTGGCTCTTATTCTCCTGTTCATCATGCCGGCGGCCTTGTTGTTGAGCAAAAGCTATGTCAGTAGGATGAGAAAGCTTACGCATGACATCCGTTCCCGGGAAAGCGCTATTCAGGAACACATTCAGGAAAGTGTGCAGAATCGTCTGCTGCTTCGTTCCATGGAATACACACCATATTCCGTTTCCAAACTTGGCGACATGCAATCAGGGTTGTTCCGTAATGTCATGAGGTACACGAATTTCGCGCTTTTCTCCCGATTGATGATCCAAGTCGGATTCTCGGCCGGTTACGCCACCGCGTTCCTTTGGGGAATATTCGGGATCAGAAGCGGCGCTGTGACTTTCGGCACGATGACCGCGTTCCTTCAGCTTGTGGCCCAGATACAAAACCCGATGGTCGAACTCAGTCGGCAGATTCCGGCGTTCATCCGTGTCATGACCGCTGCCGAGAGGCTCGCCGAACTGTCGGACGCACCTCTCGAACAAACCGGGAAGCCTGTCGTCCTGACCGGCAGGGCCGGAATCAGGATCGGGCATCTTACATATTCCTACCCTGGCGGCGAAAAAAAGGTATTCGATGACTTCTCCCATGATTTCACTCCGGGAAGCCTGACAGCTGTCATAGGTGAGACAGGAATAGGGAAGACCACCCTGATGCGTCTGATTCTTGCGCTTGTCTCGCCTGACAGCGGGAATGTGGTGTTCTACGACTGCGAGGGAAACAAGGCCGAGGCCTCGCCTTTGACACGGCGCAACCTGTCTTATGTCCCGCAGGGGAACACCTTGTTCAGCGGAACCATCCGGGACAATCTTCGCATGGGAAATCCGGATGCGGGTGATGAGGAATATTCAAGGGCCCTTCATCTGGCCGCGGCGGATTTTGTCATGGATCTGCCTGATGGCCTTGACACCAGATGCGGCGAGCATGGCGTGGGATTGAGTGAAGGACAGGCCCAGAGGATCGCCATTGCCCGAGGATTGCTCCGTCCAGGCGGAATCCTCCTGCTTGACGAACCGTCCTCGTCCTTAGACATAGAGACGGAAAAGATCCTGTTGGAAAGGCTTTCAGGGCAGGTTCAGGACAAAACCCTCATAATCATCACCCATAGAGAGGAAATCGCGTCAATCTGCACATCTGTTCTGAGAATCACGCCTTCCTCGCTGAAGTGAGGAACAAGCGTCTCCAGACCCCGAGCAATATGCGGCGGAAAGGGGCGGCCATCAGCCAAAGCCTGATTTTCAGGCGATAGCCATTGGACTCCACGTCAACAGGATGCTTCCCTTGTTTCAGAACCGACACCACGCGTCCGAATATTCCATCTCTTCCGCAATGCTCCTTTGCCCTGAGGATACCGTCGCCTTGGATCACCGCGACGCCGTTCGCGTCAAACTCCAATATCCGGTGAAGGATGAAATGATTGTTCACCCGGAAAAGCACGATGTCCCCCTTGGCCGCGTTGCGGTGGGGCAAGTTTTCCGGGCTGGCCGCCTCCACGCCTTCCAGCACGACAAGATCCACCTCGCCCACGATGAAGGGCAGCATGCTTGTCCCTTTCACGGGAATCGTCACTTTCTTGCCTTTGCGCAGCAATGTGATGACATTCCCGAAAAAAGCTTCGTTGTTGACGGTCATTTTTTCCATTTTGAGCCTTTATAGCATCGTGTCATTGACTTGTTCCTTTGCAAAAGTATTGAAAAAATCGTTAACTTTGCCATTAAGGAACATGAAATAATAAGTTGCTTCAGATTAAGAAAAGATTCCTTAAGATGATGCAGGTTATTTTTTGAAGGTTACTAAGTAAGCATAAAAAAATAAGTTGAACTAAATTTTGTGTCAGATTTTATGAGGATAGATTTCTTTTGGAAGAAGGAGTGCGCCGGTGGCACATGACTGATGAGAAAAGACATCTGGACCGAAAAGACAATCAAAGATTACCAAGTTATTTTTTAAGGATTACTAACCTTAAGAAAGCTGCACATGAAAGTGAAGAATGGATTTGTCATCCGCGAGATTTGCGGTGAGAAGGTCCTTTCCGGGGAGGGAAGTGACTTTGTGAATTTCAACAAGTTGATCAGGTTGAATGATTCCGCGGCATACCTGTTGGAATCTGTCGGCTCATCGGACTTTACGGAGGAGTCGCTTGTCAGCCTCTTGTGCGGGAAGTATGATGTCTCTCCGGAGGTGGCCCTGTCTGATGTCAAGGCGATGTGCTCCCGGTTGAAGGAAAACGGTGTCCTCGAGTGATATGTCCACTTCAACAATCAGGGTTTACCGTGTCGGCGGAGTGGCGTTCGCTCTTGAACTGAGGTCTCCATGGATTCCGATGGAGTACACTGAACCGGTCCGGAAGCGAATAGCGCTGGCTGCGGCAGGTGATGTCTTGCCGGTTCTTCCGGTAAGGGCCGGGGACAAGGTGCCTTTCAGGACATTTGTGCAGGGGCGTGGAGAACTCATCCCTGACATTGACGCCAACATGCTGGATCTTTCCATGCTTGAACCGTTCTTCATCGGACAAGAGGCGGATGTGACTTTCCGTCTGGTCATCCATGCGCCTGAAAGTGAACCTTTCGACGCGGGGGCAGGGGAAGGCCTGATCATGGATGTCAAAGACTCACAGCCGTACTTCAAGGTTTACCGCCGTCCTGAAGGGACATGGTTCGAGGTCAGCACCGAATCCAGTCCGTCCTTGGGAAGGTTGTTGGTCTCCAACGACAGCACTGTCGGAGACTATTATCCGGAACCGGGAATGACAGCCTACAAGGTGACATACATGATGGACGTGCTCCTGCGGATGATGTTCTCCTACAACTCTCCCGCGCATTCAGTCTTGCTGATGCACTCCTCGGTGGTCTCTCTGGATGGAGAGGCAGTGATGTTCCTTGGCCCCAGCGGAACCGGTAAAAGCACCCACAGCCGCCTGTGGCTCGAGAATATTCCTGGAACCACGTTGGTCAATGATGACAATCCGGTCGTGAGGCTTGAAGACGGGAAATTGTTCGTCTATGGCACTCCATGGAGCGGGAAGACTCCCTGCTATCGTAATGTGAGGGTTCCGGTCAAGGCCATTGTCTGTCTCAGGCAGGCGCCGCTCAACAGCATCTCAAGGTTGAACGGGATTTACGCCTACGCCGGTTTTGTCAGCGCTGTCTCATCTGTTCGTTGGGAACGTCGGATCATGGATGCATTGACACCGGTCGCCTCCGGAATCGCCACTTCGGTTCCGATCTATTCGATGGGGTGCCGTCCTGACGCCGAAGCTGCAAGAGTGTGCCGTGACGGGGTCTGGAAGTAAAACGGCTACTTCGGAATGCGCCTATTGTTTCAAACGCAAAAACATTTTTTATGAATATCCCGAAAGATGACCTGTTTTTCGACTTGTTGCGTTCCGGCCTTTGGGATAAGGCCGGTACCGTAGCGGATTATTCTTCCGTTGACTGGAAGGCTTTGATCAGACTTGCCAGAGAGCAGACGGTGGTCGGACTGATCTCTGACGGGGTTTCCGCGCAGAAGCGTTACGGCGCCCAACTTTCGATGCCCTTTGAGGATGCTCGGCAGCTGATGGTTCAGACCATCGGCGTGGAACGGGCCAATGCCAGGTTGGACGCTGTCGTGGCCGAGTTGGCGGGCATATTCAAAGACAACGGGATCAGCTACTGCCTTATAAAGGGACAGGGTACGGCACAGAACTATCTTCATCCTGGCCATCGGTCTCCGGGGGACATAGACTTCCTTCTGGACGATGAGAATTACCGCCGCGCATCGGAAGTGCTGGCTCCCAGGGCTGAAAAGTTGCTCCCGGAAGATGGCGATAAGAAGCATTTCGGGATGCTGTTCCATGGCGGAGTGGATGTCGAACTCCACGGAACAGCCCGGGCCGGTTTTGGAAAGGCGTTCAACGATGTCATCGACGGGATGCAGTCGGAATTGTTCACCCGCAAGGATTTCCGCTCATGGGACTGTCTTGGTGAGCCAGTCGCTTTGCCGTCCGTGGATTTTGACGCAATGTTCATATTCACTCATTTTATCCAACATTTCTATCATGGTGGACTGGGTCTCCGTCAGATCTGCGACTGGACCATGCATCTTCGCCGTTTCGCGTCGGTGATCGACAGGGCTTGGATCCGGCGGCGTCTTGATGAATTAGGGCTGGACAAGGAATGGAAGGCCTTCGGGTTCATTGCCGTCAATCTGTTGGGGCTTCCCCGGGAGGAAATGCCGTTCTATGACGAGACATTTGGCCGGTATTCAGACATGATCTGGGCATCGATAAGGCATTCCGGCAATTTCGGACGGACAATGAATGGCGGACGCGACATTGACTCTGAACCTTACCTCCTCCGCAAGCTTCGTTCCTTTCGCGGGCATCTCCGCTGGATGTCACGCCATTTCGCGCTTTCGCCCCGCAATACCTACCGCGCGATGAGACATACCATTACCTACGGCTTTAAGGCCGTTCTGAAAGGGCAGTGATCTGATGGCTTTGATCAGTAATAACAAAAAAGCGGCCGAATTCCGGTCGCTTCTTTTGTCTGTCGGGGTACAGTGACTCGAACACTGGACCCTCTGGTCCCAAACCAGATGCGCTAGCCAACTGCGCCACACCCCGATAACATTCCTTCGGGTTAACCCCTCAGGCCTTTCCTGACAATCGCTCTTTCAAGCCTTCTCATTGGAAAGGACTGCAAAGTTATGCCTTTTTTTGAAATTCGCAAAACTTTTTTGAAAAAATCTGTTATCTTTGAAAGGAAATATTCAAAATCCATTGTCTGACCACCTCTGTAAGTGTGACGACGCACGGTTTTGGACTTTCAGGAGAAACACAAGAAGTTTTGGATTATGATCATTCAGGCTAAGGGTATAGAAAAATCTTTCGGGAATCTTAGGGTTCTTAAAGGAGTCGATTTTCAGGTTGATAAATCAGAAGTCGTGTCGATTATGGGCGCGTCAGGCGCGGGAAAGTCCACATTGCTTCAGATTTTGGGCACATTGTCCACACCTGACTCCGGCTCTCTGGAGATTGACGGGACTGACGTGCTGCATCTGAGCGGCAAGGACCTTTCGGCTTTCCGGAACCGCCGCATCGGGTTCGTTTTCCAGTTCCATCACCTTTTGCCTGAGTTCAACGCCCTGGAGAACGTGATGATCCCGGCCTTCATCGCCGGACGTTCGGACAAGGATGCCAAGGCCGCCGCCACCGCACTCCTGAAGGATATGGGGCTTGGAGAGAGGATGGAGCACAAGCCGTCCGAGCTTTCCGGAGGCGAGCAGCAGAGGGTCGCCATAGCCAGAGCCCTTGTGAATGAGCCGGCGATCCTGTTCGCCGATGAGCCATCCGGCAATCTGGACTCGAAGACCAAGGCCGAGATCCACCAGCTGTTCTTCGATCTGAGGCAGCGCTACGGCCAGACGATTGTCATTGTGACACACGATCCTGACCTCGCGCGGATGTGTGACAGGTCCCTGTTTATGCGTGACGGGCAGTTCGTTGAGGAATAGAACGACCGGACATATTCATTATGAGCGTATTCCGTTTCAAGAGATTCAGTGTCCGCAACGAGCGTTCCGCGATGAAGGTCAATACTGACGGGGTGCTTCTCGGGGCCGCCACAACTGTGCTGCCAAATGACAGGCGTGTCCTTGATGTCGGCACAGGCACTGGGACGGTGGCTCTGATGATAGCCCAGCGCCTTGAGACTGAATGCTCCGGCGCGGACTGGCATATTCAAGGAATAGACATTGACACTCCGTCAGCGGAGGAGGCGGCCGAGAATTTCGATCAGTCCCCTTGGCGGGATCATCTTGAGTCAGTGAATATCGGATTGGCGGCTTTCAAGGAAGCGAACAGCGGTGCGTGCTATGACCTTATCGTCTCTAATCCACCTTATTACGACAATTCGCTCCAGGCACCCGAGGCCAGGCGCAACACCGCCCGCCACACTGGAGACCCGGAAGATCCTGCCGGGGCGGAACCTCTCTCCTATCGGGAAATTCTTGAATATGCTTCCGAAGTCCTCAGTGAATATGGCCGTGTGTCGATGATCCTGCCTTCCGACCAGGAGAAAGCGTTGTTCAGGCACGCCAGGATGTGCGGATTCGTACCGTGGAAGATTTTGAGAATCAGGACTGTGGAACGTAAGCCGGTGTCGCGGTTGATTGTTCAGTTCGGACGTAAGGGAAAGTTCGGGGATTCTCCTCAGGAGGAGCTCCTGACTCTTTTAAACGAAAGAGGGAGACGTACTTCCCAGCAAGTCTCCCTCGTAACAGATTATTACCTGTAACCAAACTAACCATTAACCAATTGACCAAAAAAATAATCTGTTATCTTTTTTCATTCTTATTATCCTTGTTCAGTTTATGAATCTGTTGCCTGCGGAATGACTCTTCCGCGATGTACAACTTCGCCACCTTCTTGCCGGGAAGTATCTTTCGGTACTCCAAGACATATTTACTATCAATATCCTTGCCACAATTCTGGGATTCAATGTATTTATCCAACAAAGTGTTGATTTCTTTGTCACCTTTCCCGGCCTTGATTGCTTCGTCAAGAGCTTTGTAGGCGTCCATGGACACTTTGAAAGAGTTTCTCTTCTCTCGTTCGCATTTGTTATAGACCGGCCAGAACTTCTCAGCCTCGGCGCTTGTCAGATCCAACGCGTCGGTAAGATAGGCGATTTTCTCGGCCTTCCACTTGTCGTGCCAGTCCTTCTTGCCTTTGTCCTGCGCCCCCAAGCCGGGAAGCGCGGAAATCAGGACCGTGAGTATCAATAATATTCGTTTCATGTCAAATCTATTTTTTCGCTATAAGTCCGGCATATTCAATCAATTCGGCGGAAGTGCCCGAATCAATCAGGTAGTTGACCACATCCTCGTTGGAGATAGTGTCTTGCTCAGCGCCATCCGCATGGAGATATTCATTGGTCTGAAGCAGGCTTATGTAGGCGAACTCGTTGTAAAGGTCGCTTGCCGCGCCTTTCTCCGCAGTGCCGCTGAGGATGGCATTCCCTATCATCAGTATGGCCAGGAAGCATGCGGCCAGTGCAAGGTACGGCTTCATGCGCTGCATCGGACTGATCGTCTGATTCATGGCAGGTATGGTGTCAAGACGGGCCTTGAGTTCCTCGAAATACCCTTCCGGAACTTTGAAGGCCGCCTTCCCTGTGCCATTGAATATGTCGTTTCTCTTTTGCATCACGTTATCTTTGACAGATTGTCAACATCAAGGTTTAATCTGATTCTGAAGTTCCGCGCGGATTTTTTCGGAGGCGAAATGATAGGAGGCTTTCAGGGCCCCGACTGATGTCCCAAGGATCTCGGAGATGTCCTCGTAGGGCAGGTCGTCGAAATATCGCAGGCAGAACACCGATTTCTGTTTTTGAGGAAGTCTGGCGATGGCTTTGAAAAGGAGCCTTTGGGCCTCGTCGCCGTTGAAGTACGGATCGTCGTCAATCTTGTCGGCCAGTTCCGTGTCGATGCTCTCGAACTTGAGGATGGCGCGGACCTTTTGCTTGTGAAGCCAGTTCAATGTCTCGTTGGTGGCTATCCTGTAGATCCATGTGAACAGCCTGGAGTCTCCTCTGAACGAAGGAAGGGCTGACCAGATCTTTATGAATATCTCCTGGAGGAGGTCGTCGGTGTCCTCGTGCGAGCAGACGAACCTGCGGACGTGCCAATATAGCCGCTCGCTGTAAGCCGCGACTATCTCTTTGAACGCTCTTTCGTCCTGGCCGTTCCGGTAAAGCCCGATAATCTCCTCGTCAGTCATCCTGATTGTATTCAATCTTTCAAATGTACGACAAATTGCTTATTTTTGCAATTATACTTAGGAATATGCGGGCGGTTGTCCCGTTACTTGCAATTGAACGACACGTTATATGAAGCATATCAGGAATTTCTGCATCATCGCTCACATCGACCATGGGAAGAGCACACTTGCCGACAGGCTTATCGAACTGACAAAGACTCTGTCTTCCAGGGATATGGAGGCGCAGGTGCTGGACGACATGGATCTGGAGAGGGAGAAAGGAATCACCATCAAGAGCCACGCCATCCAGATGGAATATATTTATAAAGGTGAGAAATATGTCCTTAACCTGATCGACACTCCGGGGCACGTGGATTTCTCCTATGAGGTCTCCCGCTCGATCGCTTCCTGCGAGGGGGCGTTGCTGGTTGTCGATGCGTCACAGGGAATCCAGGCACAGACGATCTCCAATCTCTATCTGGCTGTGGATCATGGACTTGAGATCATCCCGGTGATGAACAAGATAGACATGGATTCCGCCCAGCCGGAGATTGTGGCCGACCAGATAGTCGATCTTCTGGGCTGTGACCACGACGATATATTCAAAGTCTCCGCGAGGACGGGAGAAGGGATTCCGCCGCTTCTGGACGCGATTGTGGAGAGGATTCCGGCTCCGCACGGGGATCCAGACGCTCCGCTGCAGGCGTTGATCTTTGACTCGGTGTTCAATCCGTTCCGGGGAATCATCGCCTATTTCAAGGTTCTGAACGGATCCATCTCCACAGGCGACAAGGTCAAGTTTGTCGCTACGGGACAGGAATATGACGCCGAGGAGGTCGGTGTGCTCAAGATGAAACTCCAGCCTACCGGCAAGGTCTCGACCGGGGACGTGGGCTACATCATCTCCGGAATCAAGAGGGCTGTGGAGGTCAAGGTGGGTGACACAATAACCCATTCCGCCAGGCCTTGCGCCGCCGCCATCGCGGGATTCGAGGAGGTGAAACCGATGGTGTTCGCCGGTATGTATCCTGTTCAGGCTGACAAGTTTGAGGAACTTAGGGCGACGCTGGAGAAGTTCCAGCTCAATGACGCCTCCTTTGTCTATGAGCCGGAGTCTTCGCTTGCCCTCGGATTCGGTTTCCGTTGCGGATTCCTCGGACTTCTTCACCTTGAGATCGTGCAGGAACGTCTTTTCAGAGAGTTCAACATGGATGTCATCACGACAGTCCCTAACGTTTCCTATAAAGTATATACCACTCAGGGGGAGGTGCTTGACGTGCACAATCCGTCCGGCCTTCCGGCCCCTACGCTGATCGATCACATCGAGGAGCCTTTCATCAGGGCCCAGATCATCTCCAAGACGGATTTCTACGGGGCGATCATGAAACTGTGCATGGACAAGAGGGGAACACTGATCGGGGAGCACTACATCACTTCCGACAGGGTCGAGCTCACCTATGATATGCCGCTTTCCGAGATCGTGTTCGATTTCTATGATAAATTGAAGTCTGTCTCAAAGGGTTACGCGTCGTTTGACTATCACGTCACGGATTTCCGCACAGCAAGGCTGGTCAAGTTGGACATCCTTCTGAACGGAGACCCGGCGGATGCGCTTTCTACCCTTATCCACGAGGATCACGCCTACGAATTCGGACGTAAGATTTGCTTGAAACTCAAGGAGTTGATCCCTCGCCAGCAGTTCGATATCGCGGTCCAGGCGGCCATCGGGGCGAAGATCATCGCCCGTGAGACCGTGCGTCAGGTCCGCAAGGATGTGACCGCGAAATGCTACGGCGGCGATGTGACCCGTAAGAGGAAACTTCTTGAGAAACAGAAGGAAGGCAAGAAGAGGATGCGCCAGATCGGTACGGTTCAGGTGCCGCAGAGCGCCTTCATGGCTGTGCTCAAACTGGATTCTTAGGAATATGAACGTGGCTCTTCTCATAACCCTTACCGATGATGGCAAGGATGGCGCCACCGCTTGCCTTGAGGAGTGTCAAAGGCAGACGGAAGCATTGACGGCCACGGGAGGATATTCATTCACCACTTTTTTGAATGATGAGGGAGTAGGTGGGTATCAGAAGGTTTGGGAAAAGGTTTTGGGGATCGGCTTCGACTTTTACCTTTGGATGGATTCAGGCCTCAGGTTGGAGGAAGGGGCTTTCGCATCGTTCTTCGAGAATTCATTCTTCCTGCGTCATAAGGCCGTGATAGCCGGCACTGTCTCCGACTTGTCGGGCAACCTGCTCTCCGGTGGCAGATCCCGTCATGGAAGGCTTCTGGAACCGGATCCGGTCATCCCTGTTCCTTGCCATCTTTACGACATGACGCTCACACTAGTCCCTGAATACGCCGTCAGGCATCTTGAAAATCCGTCTGATATATTCCGGCCCAATCTTCTTGACTATGGTTGTGGAGCCAAGGTGGCGAAAGCTGGAGTCGCCCGAGTCATCGCTCCGGGGATTCTGGCGCGCACCGGCAGGAAACCGGATCTTCCTGCTTGGAAGAATCCTGACAGACCGGCCGCGGAAAGAATATCGTCATTGATAAGAGGGAGCAACCGAGAGTTTATTCGGGTTATGCATTCGATTTTCAGATAATATTCGTACATTTACGCTTACGCATTCGGTTGCGGATGCGCTTTGAAACGACATTAACATTAAAACATCCAATATCATGAAGCATCCTAAAATAGGAATCCGTCCGACCATAGATGGTCGTCAAGGCGGTGTACGTGAAAGTCTTGAGGAAAAGACAATGACCCTTGCGGCCAATGTCGCCGCCCTCATTTCCTCCAATCTGAGATATACCGACGGCACTCCGGTGGAGTGTGTCATCGCTGACGGTACGATCGGCCGTGTGGCTGAGAGCGCCGCCTGCGCCGAGAAGTTCGAGCGCGAGGGTGTCGGCGGAACAATCACCGTGACATCCTGCTGGTGCTACGGCTCCGAGACCATGGATATGAACCCTTACTGGCCGAAGGCTGTATGGGGATTCAATGGCACGGAGCGTCCTGGTGCGGTTTACCTCGCCGCCGTGCTTGCCGCGCACGCACAGAAGGGCCTTCCTGCTTTCGGAATCTACGGCCACGATGTCCAGGATCTCGATGACAACTCGATCCCGGAGGATGTGGCCGAGAAGATTCTCCGTTTCGCCCGCGGCGCTGTCGCGGTGGCGGAGATGAGAGGGGAGTCTTACCTTTCGATCGGCAGTGTTACGATGGGCATCGCCGGCTCCATCGTGGACACCAACTTCTTCCAGAAGTATCTGGGAATGAGGAATGAAAGTGTAGATGAGGTCGAGATCCTGAGGCGTATGGATCTTGGAATATACGACCCTGAGGAGTTCGAGAAGGCTATGGCCTGGGTCAAGAAATACTGTATGCCTAACGAGGGTTGGGACAAGAACCCTGAAGGCAAGCAAAAGACCCGTGAGCAGAAGGACAAGGATTGGGAATTTGTGGTCAAGATGACCATCATCGTGATGGATCTTATGCACGGCAACCCTAAGCTCCGCGAGATGGGATTCAAGGAGGAGGCTCTTGGGCACAACGCCATCGCCGGAGGTTTCCAGGGACAGCGTCAGTGGACCGACTGGATGCCTAACGGGGACTTCACGGAGACCCTTCTGAACACCAATTTCGACTGGAACGGCCGCAGGGAGCCTTCGATTCTTGCCACAGAGAACGACTCGCTCAACGGCACGGCTATGCTTATGGCGCACTTGCTGACCAACCGTCCTCAGATCTTCTCCGATGTGAGGACGTACTGGAGCCCTGAGGCTGTCAAGAGGGTGACCGGCAAGGAACTCACCGGCAAGGCCGCCCCTGGAATCATCCACCTCATCAACTCCGGAGCCACGACTATGGACGGCTGCGGACAAAGCTCTGACGCAGAGGGCAATCCGGTTATGAAGCCGTTCTGGGAGATGACCGAGGAGGACGAGAAGCGCTGCCTTGAGCACTCGCAATGGATGCCGGCCGACAGGGACTACTTCCGTGGCGGCGGATTCAGCATCCATTTCGTGTCAAGGGGAGATTTCCCTGCAACAATGGCGAGAATCAACATCGTGGACGGGCTCGGACCGGTTCTCCAGATCGCCGAGGGCTGGGTTGTGGACATCGATCCTGAGATCCACGCCGTTCTCGACAAGCGTACCGACCCTACCTGGCCTACAACCTGGTTCACCCCACGCCTTGACCCTAAGAAGGATGCCTTCAAGGACGTTTACAGCGTGATGAACAATTGGGGCGCCAATCACGGAGCGATCTCCTACGGACACATCGGCGCTGACCTCATCACCTTGGCCTCTATGCTCCGCATCCCTGTCTGCATGCACAACGTGGACGATGCCAAGATATTCCGTCCGGCGGCTTGGAACGCGTTCGGAATGGACAAGGAGGGTGCGGACTTCCGTGCCTGCGCGAACTTCGGTCCGATTTACAAGTAATCCTTGAATATGAAGGAGAAGGATTCAATCTTAAAGGCAGGCGGAGTAAGCTACGTCCTGCCTTTTATTCTCATAACGACCTGTTTCGCCCTGTGGGGATTCGCCAACGACATCACCAACCCGATGGTCAAGGCATTCTCCAAGATATTCAGAATGAGTGTGACGCAGGGCTCTCTGGTCCAGGTGGCATTCTACGGCGGCTATTTCTGTATGGCTCTTCCGGCGGCGATGTTCATCAGGAAATTCTCCTACAAGGCTGGTGTTCTTGTCGGGCTTGGACTCTATGCGCTCGGGGCTCTGCTGTTCCTTCCGGCCAAATCTGTCGGTGTCTATGGCTTTTTCCTTATCGCATATTTCATAATGACTTGCGGTCTGTCTTTCCTTGAAACCAGCTGCAATCCGTACATCCTGAGTATGGGAACGGAGGAGACTTCGACCCGTCGTCTGAACTTCGCCCAGTGCTTCAATCCGATCGGCTCGCTGATGGGAATGTACGTGGCGATGAACTTCATCCAGGCGAGGCTGCATCCGGCCAGCACGGCCGAGCGGGCGCTTCTGGACGATGCGAGCTTCGAGGCGATGAAACAGGCTGATCTCAATGTGCTTACGGGACCTTACTGGGTTGTCGGCCTTGTCATCATCGTGATGTTCGTCTTGATACTTGTCGCGAAGATGCCTAAGAACGCCGACAAGGATCACGAGATGAACATCGGCCCGGTTCTGAACCGCCTGCTTCACAGGCCTCGGTACTGGGAGGGAGTGATCGCTCAGTTCTTCTATGTCGGTGTGCAGATTATGTGCTGGACATTCATCATCCAGTACGGCACAAGAGTGTTTATGGCCGAGGGAATGGACGAGCAGGCGGCCGAGGTGCTTTCGCAGAAGTACAACATCGCGGCGATGATCCTGTTCGTGACCTGCCGCTTCCTGTGCACTTGGCTGATGAAATATCTGAAACCGTCCAAACTCTTGACAATCTTCGCTATAGGAGGAATGATCGCCACTGCCGGCGTGATATTCCTGCAGAACAGGCTCGGGCTTTATTGCCTTGTGGCTGTCAGCGGGTTTATGTCGCTGATGTTCCCGACGATCTACGGAATCGCCCTCGGAGGGCTCGGGGATGACGCCAAGTTCGGTGCCGCCGGCCTCATTATGGCCATTCTGGGTGGCTCTGTGCTTCCTCCGCTCCAGGCTTGGATCATCGACAAGGGCACGATCGGTTTCCTGCCGGCTGTGAACGCTTCGTTCATCCTGCCGTTTATCTGCTTCATTGTCGTCTGCTTCTATGGAATCAGGACGACTAAGATTCATCTGGCGGACGTTAAGTAACATGAAAAAAATAAGTTGCCTCAGATTAAGAGAATATTTTCGAGGATAGATCTATTTTCGAAGAAGGAGTGTGCCGGTGGCACATGACTGATGAGAAAAGAAATATAGACCGAAAAGATTCCTTAAGATGATGCAGGTTATTTTTTGAAGGTTACTAAAGAATAGGTTAAGGATTATCCAGCCCGGAAATGATTTCCAGGCAAAAAAACAGAGCCTGCATCGCGTGATCGTTGAGGATCACCAGCGGCTCCGGACATATTCCAAGGAAAGACAGCGCGATTGTGGCCACGGAAAGGGTTATGATCGCGCTTGTCAGTGGCAGTGCGATCAGGTTGGTCAGAATGAAGTACTTGGGAAAAGTGTGGAAATAGTACCACGCCAGCGGGCCGGTGAAAACTTGGCAGGAGATTGACAGCATCGCCGCGCTCCATATTTTCCGTAAAGGATTGAATCTGGATAATTTAGAACCGTTTGGTGCGGGATAGATCCGATCAAGGATAGGGAAGAGCAGGAATATTCCCGCCATCGCCATATAGGACAGCTGGAACGCCACTGAGGTGATGACATCCGGCTTCAGGGCGAGCTGGATGGTCAGAGCGGCCAGCAGAACCCTGACCGGATCCCTTTTCCGTCCAAGCAGCTTGGTGGTCTCGTTGATGGTGATGAACAGGAATGCGCGGATGATCGAAGGCGTGGCACCGGTCATAATGGAGTAGAAAAGTGCGGCCACGATGATCAATGAATATCTCAACCTTCTGATCCACGGGCTATTGCCTAAAGGTGCGGTCAGCCTTGCAAGTATGAGGTAAAGCACGCCCAGATGCAGCCCGGAGAGGGCAAGAATATGCGAGGCGCCGCTATCCCTGAATATTCCAGTAATTTCTTTTGTCAGGTCGCTTTTGTCGCCGGTCAGCAGGGCTTTCACCAGTGGGCCGCTGGTCTCGGACGGGTAAGGTATATTGTCAATGACGTTCTGCAGTGTCCCGACGGCATTGGCCGCCGTCGAACCGATGAATCCGCCACTTCCATATTGAGGAATCCCGCTTGCGATGGAGTAGCTTAAGGAACAGAATATTCCCGTGAGCAGGAATATTCCCGCGAAGACAATCCGTTGGTCGCTGAGCTTGCCGAAGCGAACCAATAAGGTTGTTATACAAATGAGAACAAGGAGAATCGAACTAGTGATGAACGGCAGTCCTCCGGAAAGAAGAGGGTACAGAGCCACCCCCATCGCGACCCCGGCCGCGAAAGGAACACTTATCCCTACGATATCTCTCGCCTCATTCATCACACAGTTCCTTAATATGCGGTAAAAATAGTTATAAATTTCGTATCTTTGTCAGCATAATTACATAAATTTCAAACGGAATGATTATTCTTGTTATCAATTGCGGAAGCTCTTCGATCAAGTACCAGCTGCTTGACATGAAGAACGATGACGTTTACTCCCTTTTGGCCAAAGGTATAGTTGAGAAAATCGGCCTTGAATGCGGAAGGCTCCAGCACACTCCGGCGGGTAAGGAGAAGGTTGTGAAGGATCTTCCTGTCCCTGACCACACGGTCGGAATGCAGATTGTGCTTGATGCCCTTATCGACAAGGACCACGGTGTCCTCAAGTCATTCGACGACATTGAGGCTGTCGGCCACAGAATCGTGCAGGGTGCCGATTTCTTCTCCGGAAGCGCCATCGTGGACGAGGATGTCATCAAGAAGATCGACTTCTGCTGCGACTTCGCCCCTCTCCACAACCCGGCCCACCTGCTTGGTATCAGGGCTTGCCAGGAGGTTCTGCCTTCAGTGCCTCAGGTCGTGACGTTCGACACCGCCTTCCATCAGACGATGCCGCCTTACGCCTACATGTACGGCCTCCCTTATGAATATTATGACAAGTACCACATCCGCCGCTACGGCGCCCACGGAACGAGCCATCAGTTCGTGGCAAAGAAGGGCGCTGAGATGGTCGGCCTTGATCTGAACAACTCAAGGATCATAACCTGCCACATCGGTAACGGAAGCTCCATCACCGCTATCGTGAACGGAAAGTCAATCGACACCTCTATGGGTCTCACTCCGCTTGAGGGTCTGGTCATGGGAACCCGCTGCGGCGACGTGGACGCAAACGCCGTCCTCTACATGATGAAGAAGGAGAATCTCACTCCTGATCAGATGTACGACATCGTGAACAAGAAGAGCGGTTTCCTCGGAGTCTCCCAGAAGACATCCGACGCCCGTGAGCTGGACGAGCTCGCCAACAACGGCGACCGCCAGGCCAAGCTTGTACTCAAGATGCTGACATTCCAGATGATCAAGTACATCGGAGCCTACACCGCCGAGATGAACGGAGTCGACGCCATCTTCTTCACCGGCGGTATCGGCGAGCACAACAGCCGTCTGCGCCGCAGGGTCTGCGAGAACTTCACCTATCTCGGACTTGCATTCGACTACGAGGCCAACACCGCCTGGGGAGTTGACACGGTGATCTCCCTGCCGGATTCCAAGGTCAAGGTCGCCCTTGTCACCACCGACGAGGAACTCGTCATCGCGCGCGACACCATGCACCTCGTGCAGAGCATGGATGAGTAGAATCAATCTAAAAAAAGAAATATCATGATCACAAAATTCGCTGACGTATTCGCCGAACTCAAAGAGAAGGGCGTATGCAAAAGATTGGTGGCCGCCTGGGCTGTTGACGAGCACACAATTGTGGCTTGCGCCAAGGCTTCGGAGTTAGGTTTCGTGAAAGTCACCCTTGTAGGTGACAAGGAACTCATCAGAGAGACCTGCCAGAAGAACAACATCGACATCGAACTCTTCGAGATTGTCAACGAGCCGGTTGAACTCAAGGCTGTCTCAAAGGCCGTTCAGCTTGTTCACGATGGTGAGGGCGATGTCCTGATGAAAGGGCTTTGCTCCACGGACAAGTTCCTCCGCGCTATTCTCAACAAGGAGACCGGACTTCTTCCTCAGAAGGGCGTGCTCAGCCACGTCGGAGTCATTGAAAGCCCTAACTATCACAAACTCCTCTTCCTGTCAGACATGGCCGTGATTCCTCTTCCTGACTTCCGCCAGAAGGTGAAGATCGCCGGTTATCTCATCGGAGTGGCCAAGTCATTCGGCATCTCAAAGCCAAAGCTGGCGTTCATCGCCGCATCCGAGCAGGTGCTTGATTCCATGCCTGCCTGCATGGAGGCCGCCGCTCTCGCCAAGATGGTTGACCGCGGACAGATCAAGGGCTGTGTCGCTGACGGCCCTCTGGCTCTGGACGTCGCGATCGACAAGGAGTCTGTGGAGATCAAGAAACTTGTCAGCCCGGTTGCCGGTGACGCTGACTGTCTTGAGTTCCCTAACATCGAGTCCGCCAATGTGTTCTGGAAGACAAACTCCAAACTCGCCACTGGTGTGAAGCAGGCTGGAATGCTCGTCGGAACGACTGTCCCTTGCGTGCTCGCAAGCCGTGCCGACAGCGTTGACACCAAGCTGAACTCCATCGCGGAGGCTGTGATGTTTGTCAACAAGTAGTATTAATAATCAAACCATTCCTCATCACTTGAAGTATTTTGATGAGGCGGATAGAACATATTCCTCGGAGGAAACTTCGAGGAATATTTCATTCTGAGCTTGTCGAAAAGCTCCGCCGTGTGCCGCGCGAGCCCCGGCCCTTTGTAAGTGCTTGTGTTGGAAATGAATATCCAGCATTCCCCGTCAGGGAAGTACTTGATCAGCGCGCTTGTCCCGGCGAATGTCCCGGTACGTGTCCAGTAACCGTCCTTGGTGTCGTTCCAACCGAGCGAGTAGGTGCTCTCGTCGAAATATTCAGTCATCTGATCCACGCTTTCCTTGCTGATGATGTCAGGCACTTCCGGTCTGCCGTCGATCGAGGCTACGAGCAGTGCCAGTTCCGGTGTCGATGCCGCCCAGGCTCCCGCTCCGGAAAGACCAGCCACATTGTTGCCGCCGTAGCAGCGGATGACCTTACGGCCGCTGTTGTTGAACTCCTCCGCCGGCTCGTCATCGTGTTGGACATAGTAGCGTGTCTCGTTGGGGAGCTTGTGCTTGTAGTAGTTGCCAGCGATGTGGAAATCAACGCATCCGATTGGCCGCAGCACATTCTCCTGCATAAAGGTCTCATAGTCCATCCCGCTGACCTTCTCAATCACCATGGAAAGAGCCAGATAGCCGAAGTTTGAATATTCCTGAGCGGTGCCAGGAACGAATTTCACACGCCTTTTGAGCTGGAGCTCCATCAGTTGCTCCTGTGTGGGAACCTCCTTCCAGCCGTTCTGCATCATTATCCAGCGGGTCGAGAACATCGGGTCTCCGCCACGTTTGGAGAAACCACCCTTGTGACGCAGAAGGTCTTCAACCGTAATCCTATTGTATAAGGTGTCTTTTATGGCGGCGACATAGGCTGAGTCGTTCAGGATTCCATCCGGCCCGAACACGTGGTCCTTGATGCTCAGCAGTCCTCTTTCCTGAAGAACCATAATTCCCACAGCTGTCACCAGCTTGGAGACGGACGCCATCCTCAGAATATTCCCAGGCCCCATTTTCTTGTCGGTGTCGGCCTCCCCGTAGCCTTTGGCGAAGAGCAGGGAGTCGTTTCTCATGACCGAGAGGGACGCTCCGTGTATTCCCCAGTAAGTCAGGTAGTCCTTGACTATCTTATCGAACCCGGCCAGGCAGGACGTGTCTGACATCTCGTTTGTAAGGGTTTCGTTGAGGTTTACCGGCACAGGACACGATTCAGTTTCCTTATCCATCCGCTTGCCGAACGCTGACTTACCGGCTATGATGACGACCAGCAGGACAGACAGTCCCGCCGCGCATGTGAGGATCAACCTTTTTGTTCTGGAATCCGACATATTCTTAGATCAGTCCGGCCTTTCTTCCGAAGTCGATGATGAAATCGGCTGTCCCGTCTATTCCGAGGATCGAGGAGTCGATGCAGAGGTCATAGTCAGACGCCGCTCCCCAGTTGCCGAAAGTGAAGAAATTGTAGTAGGTCTCCCTGGTCCTGTCCTGTCTTCCGATTCTGGTGCGGGCCTCCTCCGGGCTGATTCCCAATCTTTCGGAGACCCTTTTCACACGGTCCTCCAAAGGCGCGCAGACGAAGACATCCAGGCATTTAGAGTCCCTGAGGATGTAGTTGGAGCACCTGCCTACGAAAATCGCCGGACCTTTCGCCGCGATGTTCCTGATGACCTCGCTCTGGATTTTGAAAAGCTCATTGTCACCGACGTAGTTTTGCGTGCCGCCGAACCTTCCGGTCCCGAAGAATGATGAGATGTTGAATATGCTTCTTTTCTCGTCGCTGCGCTCGAACAGTTCCTTGCTGAAACCGCTCTCGTCGGCTGCCTTGGAGATCAACTCGTTGTCATAGACCGGGACGCCCAGAGTCTCGCTTATTTTTAACGCGATGAGCTTTCCGCCGCTCCCGAATTGGCGTCCGATGTTGATTATTGTGTTTTGTCCGTTCATATTCATTAGTTTTTAAGAGATCGCGCTTCCAAGGATCGTTGGCTCGTCCCCGTCCTTGAGTCTGCTGAATTTGCGCATGAGATTGCCGATCATGACCAATGTCGTGATGCAGGCCAGCGCATCGGAGATAGGGAACGCCGCGAACACTCCATGAATGTCAAAGAACAGCGGCATCAGGTACAGCAGTGGCACAAGGTAAAGCAGTTGGCGGCTGAGGGACAGGAATATTGACTTCCGGACCATTCCGAGACTCTGGAACAGGTTGGTCGATACCATCTGCCAGCCTACGATCAGCACAACCGGGTTCATCACTCTCAATCCTTTCTCAGCCATCTCCTTAAGGCTTGGATCGTTGGTGAAGATGCTGACCATCACTTCCGGGAAGAACTCCGAGGCGATGAACCAGAAACCGGTTATGATAGTGGCCCACATTGACGTGCGCAGGAATACCTCGCGGACCCTTGAATATTTCCTCGCCCCGAAATTGTAGCCGGCGATAGGCTGCATTCCCTGGTTGAACCCCATCACCACCATAATGAACAGGAAGTTGATCCTGTTGATGATTCCGTATGCTCCGATCGCAAGGTCGCCGCCGTACTTGAGAAGCTGCTGGTTGATGAACATTGTCACGATGCAGGAGGCCGAGTTCATAAGGAAAGGCCCCATACCGATTGACAATGAATCCTTTGCGATCCTCCACTCAAGACTGAAGAACCCTTTCGGCAGACGAAGGACGTTGTCCTTCCGTGTGAAATAGTATATTGAATATGCCAGCGAGACAGCCTGGCAAATCACCGTCGCCAAGGCGGCTCCGCGGACACCCATCCCGAACGTGAAAATGAATATCGGGTCCAGGATGCTGTTGAGGATCACCGTGAAAAGGGTCAGTCCCATCGCCATCTTCGGGTTGCCCGAAGACCGGATGATGCTGTTCAGTCCAAAGTAAAGATGAGTGATGACATTTCCGTAGAGAATGATCTCCATATAGTCCCTGGCGTACTTCAGCGTGTTGGCGCTGGCTCCGAAGAAATAGAGAATCGGATCCAGGAACATCAGGCAGAACACGGTGAACAGGAGGCCGACGATGCAGTTCAGGGTCACCTCGTTGGCCAGGACCTTGTTGGCGATCTTGTAGTTCCGCTGTCCGAGCAGCACGGAGATCATGGTCGCCGCCCCGACGCCGACAAGAGTGCCGAGCGCCGTGCTGAGGTTCATCAGCGGGAACGTGACAGCAAGTCCCGAGATGGCCAGCGATCCCGATTCGGGAATATGCCCGATGTAGATGCTGTCCACCATATTATAGAGAGAAGACGCAGTCATGGCGATGATTCCAGGGACTGCGTACTTCTTGAGCAATATTCCTATGCTTTCACTTCCAAGCTCCGTAGGAGCGGTCTGTGTCTGTGGCATTATATCTTCCTTATTCTTCTTTGTCAACAATCTCGATCTCGAAAGTCAAAGGGGCAAATTTTGGAATCACGTTTCCGCTGCCGCTGTACTTGTAGCCCAAAGCCGAGTAGAACGCGCAGATTCCTTTCTCGTAGGATTTCAGTTTTGAGAGGCAGTAGGCGAATCCATCGATTGTGGTGCTTCCGTCCGAACTGCTTGACCCTCCGAGAGTGATTTCGGTGTAGGTCTCGTTCAACTTGACCATTTGAGGCTTGTAAGTCTTTGACGAGGAGTAAATCCCGTAGAACTTGGCGGTGTCCTCGATTGTGGTGTCGAACACCTGACCGTTGAGAAGCCTTCCTATGTAGTTGATGTAGAATGTCGTGTCACGCGGGAATGTGGTTGTGTCAGTAGGCTCCTTGAGCTGTTGGTAGTAGTACCCGTAGAATGTGGAGTCAACATCGTTCATCATGCGAGCTGTGTACCTTTCCAACGAATCGACCTCCCATTTGTTGATGTTATCGGTCTTGTCGGTCAAGGTAAGAGTGTAGATTGTGTTGCTCCCGCTCTTGTTCTTGTAGAATTCCTCAGCGGTAGTGTAGTATTTCTCGCCGGTTGATGATGATGATATGGTTGAGTTGAGCCATCCAGGCACGACCACTGTCCTTGTTCCGCCGACCTTCATGCCCTTGATGGCTTCCAGAACACCCGGCTGGGTGGCATAGTAAGAGTCCATCACCACTGTCGGACCATAGTAGTTGCCTTTCGTGTAGCTTCCTATCTGCTGCGCCACTTTCTCTTCGGACGTGCCGCTGATGTTTCCGTCCAGATCCGTGGCCGTGTAGCGGATGAAGTAATAATAGTCATCATCCGTGACAGCCTCTCCGGAGCCAGGCTGGTCATCGATGATGTAAACTCCAAGGCCGGTCGGCTGGACTCCCGGATGGTTCACGCTCATCCAAGCGTCCAGGTAGAGTTTCACGTCATCGTTCTCGTAGGTTGTGGTTTCCTTCGCGCAGGATGACGCCAAGGCAAGAATGGCCACGGCGGCCGTACAACGCAAAGATGAAGTTGCTTTCTTTGATATATTCATAACAGTTTTCTTTTTTCTCATTGATTAATTCGAGACGCTGCTTATCCACAAATGATAGGCCAAAGCCGAATTTCCTGGCACGGTTCCGTTCGTGTGCTTCCCGAATCCGTACTTTCCGTTGAACATGATGTAACATTCATCTCCGGCCTTGACCCCTACGATGCCTTTTTTCAGGCCTTTGACAAGGTTGTCCTTCGCGAGATCGACCGTGCTGACCTGAAAGATGGTGGAGTCGGTCACCGTCCAGTTGGAGGATTCGGCGAATTCTTTGCTGTTGGTCACGAACATATTCTCGGAACTGAGGCTGGAACTGTTGATGCAGTGTCCCGCATAGTAGAAGGACACGGTTCCGCCGCTCTCAAGCGGGGCCCCATCTCCGTGCTTCACGGTGACCCTTACGACGCCGTCAAGATAATCGACCGTCGCCTCGGATTCTTCCGGAGCAAGGGATTTGACCAGAGATTCGATGTTCTTGTCCTGCTGGGTATAGGTGTTCTCGACCTCGCTCTTGCCGCAAGAAGAGACAAGGGCGGCCATGCCCATCAGGGCTGGTATGATGAGATTCTTTGTCATATTCCAAAAAACTCATTCGTTACTTTCAAGATGTATGCCTCGGCGTCCTTGAGGGAGGCCAGGTCTTTCCCTGTGGTGAGCTTTCCTCCGGCCGCCTGCTCATGTCCGCCGCCGTTGAAGTATCTTGCGGCGCAGTCATTCGCCGAGACTCCCTTCTTTGAGCGGATGGACACTTTGAATATGTCGTCCTCCTGGGTCAGGAATATGCTCATGCGCACCTCCGCCACAGACAACGGCATGTTCACGAAGCCTTCGCTTTCGCCTCTTTTGAAGTCAAACCTGTCCTGGGTCTCCTTGTCCAGGATGATGAAAGCGACGCCGCGCGGGGTGATCGTGAGCTTTTCGCTCATAAGGAACCCCATGAGCCTCAGACGGTTCTCCCTGTAGTTGTTGTACAGGCTGACGAGTATGGCGTCACGGTCCACTCCGGCTTCGATCAGTCTTGAGGCCATCTCGAACGTGCTTGGAAAGACAGAGTTCGAGAAGTTGTTCGTGTCAGTCGTCATTCCGGTAAGCAGGGAGGCGGCGCATCTTGCCGGCAGACGAGACGCGTCTCCTTCGATCTCCGGCGTCTCCATCAGGATCCAGAACAGAAGCTCGCTGGCCGAGGATATCCCTTCCTTTGAGAACGTCAGGTCAAAGGATGCCGTCTCAGGGTTCAGATGATGGTCGATCAGAACCTTACGGGCCGTGGATTTCCTCAGGAGAGTCTCCATGTCCGCTGTCCTGGAGAATGAATTGCAGTCCAGACAGATGATCAGGTCACAGGAATTGATCCATTCCTCCGCTTTCAGCCTCTCATCCTCGAACACGATGACACTTCCGGGCTCGAATCCTTTCGTGATGAAGGAGATGGAGTCCGGGACGCTGTCCGGTACGATCAGCGCGGCGTTCTTGCGCTTTATGTCTGTCAGATAACCCAACATGGCGGTTCCGCTTCCGACCGCATCCCCGTCCGGATGGGTGTGGACGACGATGGTGACGCGGGATGAACCACCCGTCAGTCTGTCTAAAACTGTGATGTCTTTCATTGCTGTCTGCAAAATTACAAATATTATATTGCATTTCATAAATCAATTTTCTAACTTTGTCAAGAATTGACGTATAGTCTTTTCATGGGTAGAAAAAACATAAAAACCAAGAATAATGAACAAGACACTGAAAACGATCATCTGCATCGTACTCGCGCTTTGCGCGATCTTTTTAGTCTACAAGATCTATGACGGCATCATGGAACCTGTAAGATTCAACAAGGAAGTTGAGGCCAGGCAGAAAGTGGCTGTCCAGAGGCTCAAGGACATCCGTGATCTCCAGGTTGCGTTCAAGAGTGTGAACGAGAGGTTCACCGCTTCGTTCGACACCCTCAAGCAGTTCTACAACAACGGTGAGATGGTGGTTCTCATGCAGGTCGGCTCAAAGGATGACTCCCTCGCCGTGGCTCACACCAATGACGTGAAGAAGTCTCATAAGGGAATCACCGACGAGGGCCTTTACAAGCTCTATCAGGAAGGTGACAAGAAACTCGTGTTCTCTATCCAGAACAAGATCGCCGTCAAGGATACCCTGTTCCGCAGCAGGACTGATTTCGATGTCAACAAGATCGACGAGATTCCTTTCGCCGCGGAGGGTGAGACTGTCGCCGCTGTGACAAAGATCGAGATGGACGCTGTCGTGAAGAAGGTCTCCGGTGTGAATGTGCCGCTGTTCGAGGCTAAGATGCCTTGGAAGTCCATCCTTAACGGAATGAATCATCAGCTTGTTGTGAACAAAGTCGCCGAGTGCGAGGATCAGGGCCGTTACGAGGGTCTTATGGTCGGAAGTGTCTCCGCGCCTAACAACAATGTCGGTAACTGGGAGTAATCCTCTGTCATCACCTGACATAGATGGATTGGAATCCAAAACAGAAGATAAACGGAATATCCATTCAAGTCTGCTTGAATGGATATTCTTTTAAGGTGGAGGATGATGGCGCCGTGACGGAATCGGGATGGCGCGGCGCTGACACGGTTTTCACGGCTCCTGAGTTCCAACGGCGGTACCGGCATGTGGAGGTGTCGCTGTTCACTCCGAAAGTGGCATTGGTCCCGCGAACGTTCTTTGATGAGTCAACGGCCCGGCAAAGCCTCGCCGACACCGTTGTCATAGGCGATGGCGATGAGGTTTCCCATGCCTCGCTTCCGGAATACGCCGCTGAATTGGTATATTCCCTGTCCATCGGAGAGATGCTGTCCCGGACAATCTCGCAGGCGGTCCTTGACTTCGATGGCAGACCTGCGGAGGTCCTGCCGGAGATGTACTACATCCTGAAGGATCTGCAGAACATCGATGAATATAACAGGATCATCGCGTCCTACGCCGCGGGATATCTTCATCTTGGAATATCTCAGGGTCGCAATCTGCTTTTGGCCAACGTGTTCCGTGCGTCCGATTTCACTACCGCGGAATATTTCCTGTTCATGGCCGTGAGAAAGCTCCAACTCAATCCGGAGGTGTCATCGGTCTATTTCAGAACTCCTTTGACCGAGGAGGAGGAAATGTCCCTGTACCGTTATTTCAAATCTGTCGAAAGGCTATGAGGATAATCGGAGGAAGACTGCGCGGGAAAACTGTCAATCCCCCTGCCGGCTACAATGCAAGGCCGACCACCGACTTCGCCCGCGAAGGTCTGTTCAATGTGCTTGACAACGAGTACGAGTTTGAGGATTTGAAGGTTCTTGACCTTTTCGGTGGCACAGGGGCCGTCGCTTTCGAGTTCGCCTCAAGGGGGGCGGCGAGAGTGTGGTCGGTGGAGATGGCGCGGGAGAACGCCTCGTTCATCAAGACAGAGGCCCGTCGGCTTGGTCTGGACAATGTCACGATGGTCAGGGACAACGTGTTTGATTTCCTCGGCATCTGTCACGAGAAGTTCGACATCGTGTTCGCCGATCCGCCTTATGCCTTGGAAGGCCTTGAGACAATCCCCGACAAGGTGTTTTCCGCCGGCATCCTCCATCCCGGATGCTATTTCATCCTGGAGCACGGTGACGAGCACTCATTCGCGGACCATCCTTGTTTTAAGAAGGAAAAGAAATACGGAAGGGTTCATTTCTCCTTTTTCAGCAAGGATGAAGAGTGACCGCACTATAAAAGATAATTAGTCAACACTATAAAACTGACAACGATGTACGACGCTAAGAACGGGCTTTGGGTAGCCCATTGCCAAGACGGACCGCTTTCCATCATCGGGAAGATGGCCAACAGGCATGGCCTTGTCGCTGGAGCGACAGGTACCGGAAAGACAGTCACACTTCAGGTCATGGCCGAGACTTTCTGCCAGGCAGGGGTCCCTTGCTTCATGGCGGACATGAAAGGGGATCTTTCGGGAATATCCCAACCGGGGCGTCTGAGCGGATTCATCGAAAAGAGGATGGCTGAGTTCGGAATCGAGGCTCCGCGGTTCCAAAGCTGTCCGGTGCGCTTCTACGATGTGTTCGGACAGCAGGGACATCCGCTCAGGTGCACTGTCTCACAGATGGGACCTCAGCTTTTGAGCCGTGTCCTTGGCCTTAACGACACTCAGGAGGGGGTACTGAACATCGTGTTCAGGATAGCTGACGAAAGAGGTCTGCTTCTGCTTGACATCAAGGATCTGCGATCCATGCTGAACTATGTCCAGGCGCATGCCTCTGAATATTCGTCTGTCTATGGCAACATAGCCTCCGCTTCGGTCGGTGCGATCCAAAGGTCGATCCTTACCCTTGAGAATGAAGGCGCTGACCAATTCTTCGGCGAGCCGTCCTTTGATATTCAGGATCTTCTGGCCTGCGAGGGAGGAAAAGGCGTGATGAGCGTCCTGGCCGCAGACAAGCTGATGATGAAGCCGAAGCTCTATTCCACATTCCTCCTTTGGCTGCTGTCGGAGCTATATTCAACCCTTCCGGAGGTCGGCGACATGGATCTTCCGAAGCTGGTGTTCTTCTTCGATGAGGCTCACATGCTCTTTGACGACACGCCTAAGGCCTTGGCAGACAAGATCGAACAGGTCGTAAGGCTCATCCGCAGCAAGGGAGTCGGCGTCTATTTCGTCACCCAGAGTCCGACGGACATCCCGGAGAGCATTCTCGGACAGCTCGGCAACAGGGTCCAGCATGCGCTGAGGGCGTTCACGCCTAAGGATCAGAAGGCTGTCAAGGTGGCCGCCGAGACTTTCAGGGCGAACCCTTCGTTCGACACATCTGAGGCCATCATGAACCTTGGCACCGGTGAGGCCTTGGTCTCCTTCCTTGACGAAAAAGGCGCTCCCGGGGTGGTCCAGAAGGCGAAAATACTGTTCCCGCTCAGCCAGATCGGAGCCATCGACGCCTCGCAGAGAAGCCAGTTGATAAAGTCGTCCAGAATCTACGGGAAGTACGACACTCCTGTTGACCGTGAGAGCGCGTTCGAGGTGCTGCTGGCGCAGGCCCGTAAGGACGAGGAGGAAGCCGCGGCGGAGGCGCAGACCAAGGAGACCGAGAATAAGTCCGCCAAGGGTGGCGGACTGTTCGGCAAACTTGCCAAGGCGGTGGTCACGGCTGTGACCGCGTCCATTGCCGCATCTGTCGGCACCGCTGTCTCCAACAAGGTGGCCGGCGGTAAGACCCAAAAGACCAAGAAGGTAAGCACCGGCAACAAGGTGGTGAAGAGCGCCACTTCGGCGGCCACCCGCACCGTGACCAGGGAACTGAGCCGCTCCATACTCGGGAATCTGATCAAATAACAAATAACAAATAGTCAATCAAAATGAAGAATTGTCTTTGCACCGCTCTGGTATTGTCCCTGATGACTGCCGGAACAGTATCGGCCCAAAGTTGGGCGCCTGCCGGCGACCGCATCAGGACGGCGTGGGCCGAGGAGGTCACGCCGGAGAATGTCCATAAGGAATATCCCCGCCCGCAGATGGTGAGGCCGGATTGGAAATCCCTCAATGGCCTGTGGGAATATTCAATAACCCCGAAGAACGCCGTCGTGCCGGAAAGGTTTGACGGTCAGATACTTGTCCCGTTCGCCGTGGAATCCTCACTTTCCGGTGTCGGACGCATGCTGACTCCGGAGGATGCTCTTTGGTACAAGACGACTTTCAGGGTTCCGTCCGCATGGAAGGGGAAGCGTCTGATGCTCAACTTTGAGGCTGTGGACTGGCAGGCTGATGTGATTGTCAACGACATCCAGGTCGGCAGACACACAGGAGGTTACACCCATTTCTCTTTCGACATCACACCTTACTTGAAGTCTGGTGACAACACATTGGTCGTCAGGGTCGAGGATTCTACGGATAATGATTTCCAACCTCGCGGCAAGCAGGTCCGGACGCCGAGTGGCATCTGGTACACCGCTGTGTCGGGTATCTGGCAGAGTGTCTGGATCGAACCGGTGGCCAAGGCGCATGTCGCTGACTACTACGCTGTCTCCGACATCAAGGCGGGGAAGGTCGATGTCACTGTGACCACGGAGGGCGCTTTGGAAGGCGATGTCGTGAAGGTGGAGCTTCTTGAGGGCGGTGTCGGCTATTCGACCGACAATGCCTCCGGCAAGGTCATCGCCCGGGGAAAGACTGTTCCGGGAGGCACGGTGACGCTTCCTGTGGAGGATCCACGGCTGTGGTCTCCGGACTCGCCTTATCTCTATGGTCTCCGGGTTTCCGTGGTCCGCGGCGGAAAGACGATCGATGCTGTCAACGGCTACACGGCGATGAGGGAGGTCTCATTGTTCGTCAAGAACAAGAACACGAAACTGATGGCTCTCAACGGTCAGCCTCTCTTCCAGTTCGGCCCTCTGGACCAGGGCTGGTGGCCGGACGGATTGTACACGGCTCCGACGGACGAGGCTCTTAGGTACGATGTCCAGAAAACCAAGGATTTCGGTTTCAACATGATCCGCAAGCACATCAAGGTCGAGCCTTCGCGCTGGTTCTACCATTGCGACCAGATCGGCATGATGGTCTGGCAGGACATGCCGTCCTTTGCCGGCAACAATCTCAACAAGTGGGGAATACACAACTACGGCGAGGGCACGGATTTCCCTGCCACGCCGATGGCCAAGGCCAACTATTATAAGGAATGGGGCGAGATCATCGCGCAGGTCAGGAAGTTCCCTTGCGTGGTGATGTGGGTTCCGTTCAACGAGGCCTGGGGACAGTTCGACACCAAGGCCGTCGTTGATTTCACGAGGGCGCAGGATCCTACAAGACTTATCAACATGTCCTCAGGAGGCAGCTGGGAGCCTGATTGCGGCGACATCATGGACAACCACCACTATCCTTATCCGGCGATGTACCTTTGGGAGACCAAGATGGCGAATGTGGTGGGTGAATATGGCGGCATCGGTCTTCCGCTTGAGGGGCATCTGTGGCAGCCTGACCGCAACTGGGGCTATGTCCAGTACAAGAACGGCGACGAGGTGCTTGATGAATATTCAAGGTTCGCCGATCACCTTATCCTGCTGGTCAGGCAGGGTGTCTGCGGAGCGGTTTACACTCAGACGACCGATGTCGAGGGTGAGGTCAACGGCCTCATGACCTACGACAGGAAGGTCGTGAAGATGAATGAGAAGAAATTGAACGAGATCAACACCAAGGTGATCAAGTCAATGCCTGTCAAATAATCGACAAATAACAACAATCATGGAGAATCTTTTTGACATCAAAGGAAAAGTGGTGGTGATGACGGGGGCCTGCGGGGTTCTCGGAGCCACGATTGTGAAATATTTCGCCGCGCAAGGCGCGAAGGTCGCCCTTCTGGATCTTGACAGGGCTGCCGAGAAGGGTGAGGGCATTGTCGCCGAGATCAAGGCTGAGGGAGGTGAGGCGTGCTTCCTTCCGACCAACGTGCTTGACAAGGAGACGCTTGAGGCCAACTGCAAGGAGATCGTGGAGAAGTTTGGCGGGATCGATATCCTGCTGAACGCCGCCGGCGGAAATATGGCCGCAGCCACTGTTCCACCGGAGAAGACAATTTTCGACCTGGATGTCGAGGCTGTACGCAAGGTGGTGGATCTCAACTTGTTCGGCACTATCCTTCCTACGATGGTCTTCGCAAAGGCTATGGTGGAGAAGAAGAAAGGTTCGATCATCAACTTCTGCAGCGAGACTTCGCTCAGGCCGCTTACCCGTGTCGCGGGTTATGGTGTGGCCAAGGCCGCTGTGGCCAACTGGACCAAGTATCTGGCCGGCGAGCTTGCGATAAAGTTCGGCGAGGGCTTCAGGGTCAACGCCATCGCTCCGGGATTCCTGCTCACGAACCAGAACCGTTCCCTGCTCACGAATCCTGACGGCAGTCTGACCGACCGCTCTCACAAGATTTTGGCCCACACTCCGTTCGGACGTTTCCTTGAGCCGGAGGAACTTCTCGGAACCCTCCACTGGCTGGCTTCCGACGCCTCCAAGGCCGTGACGGGAACTATCAATGTTGTGGACGGAGGTTTTGACGCATTTTCAATTTAGCGAAACGCTAAATTGAAAATGCATTTTCTGATTCAACCCCCAGTCACTTCGTGACAGCCCCTGAGGGGCACGGGGAAAGGATTCCCCGAACCCCTTCGGTCGCTTCGCGCTTCGCACGGTTTATTCAACCCCCAGTCACTTCGTGACAGCCCCGGTGGGGCACGGGGAAAGGATTCCCCGAAACCCCTTCGGTCGCTTCGCTCCGAGTGTATGCTATATTATGGATTTAATTGAGTTATTATTTTTTAATTGAAAATGAATAAAAATATATATTTGATGCGGGAGAGTTGGAGATGGTACGGCCCGAACGATCCTATCTCTCTGGACTACATACGTCAGACAGGCGTGACTGACATCGTTCACGCGCTCCATCATATTCCTAACGGTCAGGTGTGGCCTGTCGAGGAGATCAAGGCACGCCAGAAGATGATCGCCGACTGGGGACTCACCTGGAGCGTGGTCGAGAGCGTGCCTGTGCACGAGCACATCAAGACCCAGACCGGGGACTATCTCCAGTATATCGAGAACTACAAGCAGACTCTGCGCAACCTCGCTGAGTGCGGCATCAAGTGCGTGACCTACAACTTCATGCCGGTGCTTGACTGGACCCGTACCGATCTGGACTACAGGCTTCCGGACGGCTCGACCTGTCTGCGCTTCGAGCGCGCGGCCCTGCTGGCGTTCGACCTTTTCATCCTGAAAAGACCGGGGGCGGAGAAGGAATATTCAGCCGAGGACATCGCCAAGGCAAAGGCACGTTTCGAGAAGATGGACGCTGAGGAGATCCACAAACTCACCCGAACGATGATCGCCGGCCTCCCTGGCAGCGAGGAGAGTTTCACCCTTGACCAGTTCAGAAAAGAGCTCGAAAGGTACGATGGAATTGATTCCGAGAAACTTAGAAGCAATCTTATCTTCTTCCTGAGCCAGATCTGCCCAGTGGCTGACGAAGTTGGAGTGAGGATGGTCATCCATCCGGATGACCCACCGTTCCCGATTCTTGGTCTTCCAAGGATCCTTTCAACGGCGGATGATTTCCGTAAACTGATCGCCGCGGTCCCTAACTGGTCCAACGGCCTTTGCCTCTGCACCGGTTCGTTCGGCATCAGGGCTGACAACGATCTTGTCGGAATGATGCGCGAGTTTGGGGACAGGACTGATTTCGTGCATTTCAGAAGCACGAAGCGTGACGCCGAGGGCAACTATTTCGAGGACACGCACCTGGCCGGTGACGTGGATATGTACGGAATGATGAAGACCCTCCTTGAGGTGATGCAGGAGCGCAAGTTCCGTGTGTTCTGCCGTCCTGACCACGGCCACAGGATGTGCGATGACCTTCAGAAGAAATCCAACCCGGGATACTCCTGCTACGGCCGAATGAGGGGCATCGCTGAGCTTCGCGGCCTCCAGATGGGCATCGCCGGCTCGCTTTATCCTGAGGAGTAAAACTGATTGTATTTACAAATATATTCATTATGAAGACATTGAGGACCACCTTTCTGGCAATCTGCCTTTCACTCGTGACCGCTTCGGCGGGATATTCACAGAACCACTATCAGCCGACTCCGGAGAATCTGGAGGCGCGCCGCCAACTCGTCAACGACCGCTTCGGAATATTCCTGCATTGGGGAATATATGCGTCATACGCGCAAGGGGAGTGGTACCTCCAGCTTGGAGGCCTGAACAAGGATGAATATGCCCACGCGGCGACCGCTTTCTATCCCGCCGGCTACAACGCCGAGGAATGGGTTAAGGCTTTCAAGGATGCCGGTGCCGGCTATGTGACGATCACCTCCCGCCATCACGATGGTTTCTCTATGTTCGACACCAAGGCTTCGGACTACAACATCGTCAAGGCTACCCCTTGGGGAAAGGATGTGATGAGGGATCTGGCTGACGCCTGCCATAAGGAAGGTCTGAGCCTCCAGTTCTATTATTCGATTCTGGACTGGATCAGAGAGGATTACCCTCTTGGCGAGTCCGGCCACAACACCGGCCGCAAGGGCGATCATCCAGACTATGACCACTACCTCGGCTTCATGAAACAGCAGGTGAAAGAGTTGATGACTCAGTACGCCCCTGTCCGCGCCCTCTGGTTCGACGGCTATTGGGACCACAAGCGCGACTCGATTCCTTTCAACTGGAAGATGCCTGAGTTCTATGAATATATTCATTCAGTGGATCCGGCCTGTCTCATTGGTAACAATCACCATATCCAACCGATTGAGGGTGAGGATTTCCAGATGTTCGAGAGGGATCTTCCGGGGCAGAACACCGCCGGTTATTCCGAGGGACAGATGGTCAGCGACAAACTCCCGTTGGAGATGTGCCAGACGATGAACCACACTTGGGGCTACAGTGTGAAGGATCGGGACTACAAGACCGCCGCTCAGCTCATCGGCACTCTTGCGAAGGCTGTCTCGATGAACACCAACCTTCTGTTGAACATCGGTCCGCGCGCGGACGGCCGCCTTCCGGAAGCCGCTCTGTCTCTGTTGAAAGAGATCGGCCAGTGGATGAAGGTGAATGGTGAATCCATCAAGGGCTGCGGCCCCGGCCCGATCGCCGAGCAGGAGTGGGGAGTCTCGACCGCTCCTCTCACGGGTGGCAAGACCTTCTATATTCATGTCCTTCAGAACCCGGGCGCTGTCCTTGAGATTCCGGTCGCCAAGAAGGCCAAGGTCAAGTCAGTGACCGCATTGTATGACGGAACGGCCCTGTCAGTCAAGAAAGTCGGTGAGAATCTTTTCATAACCCTCCCGGCCGACCTTCCGGCGGAGGACTACGTCATCTCGGTGACGTTGAAATAGCGTTCCCACATCAAACTATAAAAAGGGTGACCCGAATAGGTCATCCTCTTTTTTTCTTGCCTGCTTGCCTAAGAACTAAAATAATATTTATTATCTTTATATATTGTGCATAATAGAAAGTGCTGCCTTCGTGTTCGCCTATGGAAACCATTCTCGGGGGAGGAAGCTCGGTGGGTAAACGAGCTTGCTTTGAAGCCTAAAAAGCCCAGTCCTTGAAAAGGGTAAAAACTATTTATGAGTTTCCTATGATTATCAGCAAGTTGCAAGCATAAAATGTCCGATTGGAGCAGCTGGGCGGAAGCAAAATGTCCGATTGGAGAAGTTTTTTGTCCAAAATGATTGTTTTTTTCGATTTTCCTTTATCTTTGCGAATGATAGCACGTATTATTATGACCAAGTCGGAAAGGAACCAGTCAGTTGAAAGGGATAGACTGTAGGCAGGACGGAATATGATGATGAAGGAACATCCCTTGAATCACCAATGAACCCAGCGGCAACTCATGACGAAACTTGACCGGAATCATGAAACAATACGGCAGCAAGCCAGGCAGATCGAAGCCAAGGAAGCCAGGACTGAATATAACAACCCAGCGCGGCAAGCAAGGCGTGACATCAATCCATAAACAATGATACAAATCATCAATATCTAAATCAAAAGCAGTATGAACAAAAGTCTAACAAAACCTCTCATCCGGCCGCTTGGCGGCCGATGGGCAAGAGTGTGTCTGACGGCGCTGCTCACCGCGGTCGTCACCGTCGGCGCACAGGCGCGGGCCACCTGCGAGAGCGGCACGCGGGCATGTGCTGACAGCCTGGGAGGCGCACAGGACCGGACCGCCGTGGAGGGCGGCACGCCGTCGCGGACCGCGGGCGACATCGTCCTTACGCCGCCGCGGGACCTGAACAGCGAGCTGCGCCACCGCACGTGGAGCGTTTACACGCAGGGCGGTCTGTCCTGGGCCACCGGCGTGTGGTACCGGAACATCGACGCGAAGAGGAGCTACCGGCAGTCGGCGGCGGCCGGCGGCGGATTCGACCTCACCATCCGCCCATGGGTGCGCGTGGGCGCCGAGTACATCTGGTCGCGCTACCGCCGCGAGCAGCGCCTCTCTGCGCTCGACGCCGAGACCATGCCCGTGAAGGCCTACGGCAACTACATGATGAACCTCCACAACGCCAAGCTCGGCGTGGGCCTCAACCTCATGGAGATATGGCCGGAGCGCCAGGCGCAGTGGCTCAACATCTGGGCCGGGACGGGCGCGGGCTACACCTTCGGGCGCGGCAACGAGTACGGCATCCATTTCAGCAACACTCTGACGCAGGGCGGCCAGACAACCCCGCTCACCGGCGGCGCGTCCATCAGCAACGACGACGCGATAACGATCACGGGCAACGTCCGCACGACGAACCGCCACGAGAGGTTCAACACATTCTACATCCCCGCCTCGCTCCACGTCGAGGCCGACCTATGCCGCCGCCTCACCGTCGGGCTGAAGGGGGAGGCGGACTGGCTCCTCAACCGCGGTGACATAGCCCCGAAGGGGTACGCCTTCGCCCTTGTCACCCTGCGCTACAACCTCGTGCCAAGCCGCGCCAGGGTGCAGCGCGCCTACTACGAGGGCGAGATCTCCGCGCTTGGCGGCCGACTGGACGCCCTGCGTCTTGAGGCCGACCGGTCAAGGGCGCGCGCCGACGAGGCCGAGGAGGCGCTCCGCCTGGCGGAGACGCAGAACGCGGACCTCCAGGGCCTCCTCTCCGACTGCGAGGAGTGCAGGGCCAGGGCCGAGGCCGTGGCCTCCGCCGCCCCTACGTCGCATTTCGTGCAGTTCGACCACAACAGCTCCTATGTGGGCGACGCCGAGGCCGACCGGCTGAGGGCCTTCGCCCGGAGTGTCCGCGGCGAGAGGCTCTCCCTCGTGGCCGAGGCCAGCACGCCGGGCGGCGAGGACTACAACGTCCGCCTCTCCGAGCGCCGCCTCCGCCGCGTGGTCGAGATCCTCGTCAGCGAGGGACTCTCCGCCGGCGACCTGCGGCCCGCGACCGCCATCGGGGCGAGGAACGGCAAGCCGTCGGCAGAGGGCCGCAGAGTGACCATCACCGTAGTCAAAGAGTAAGAAGTAACGCAATAATAACACGAACGCCCGCGCCCCGGCAGCGTTCCCTCCCCGCGCGGAGGGTCAAGGAGGGGCCAAAGACTTATGAAACGGATAAAACTCATTCCGCTCGCCGTCACCATGCTGTTGGCGGCACCCGCATTCCTCACCTCATGCCAGGAGGACGCGCCCGAGATCAACTACACGATGAACGTGTCGGTGATCAACGACTTCACCAAGGTGGTGGAGGCCATCGACAGGGGCTCCCTCAAGAACGAGGAGGCCATCGCGAAACTCGCGGCCGCCATCGACAGGATGAACTCCGACCAGCAGGACAAGCTCCAGGCCATCCGCGATGTCCTCAACTCGGTCAACACCACCCTCGAGACCAAGCTCATCGCCATCGAGGCGGCGCTCAAGGCGCAGACCCTCTCGATGGAGGGGAAGCTGGATCTGATCAGGGGTGTCCTCGCCGACCAGAAGGCCACCCTCGACACCAGGCTGGCGGCCATCGAGGCCGCGATGAGGGCGCAGACGCTGTCTCTGGAGGGCAAGCTGGACCTGCTCACCGCCGCGGTCGAGAACCAGACCCTCAAGCTGGAGGAGCTGGCGGAGAAGCTTGTCACCGCCATCGACAACCTCTCCGACGACATGAAGGACAAGCTGGACCAGATCAAGGGCGTCCTCGACGACCAGAACACCACCCTCAAGACCAAGCTGGCGGCCATCGAGGCCGCGGTCAAGGCTCAGACGCTGTCACTGGAGGGCAAGCTTGACCTCCTGGAGGCGGCCGTCAAAGCCCTTCCTGACTACGGCTCCCAGCTCGCCGCCATCAGCACGGCCATCGCCAACCTTCCTGACTACGGCGACAAGCTCTCCGCCATCGAGGCGGCCGTCAAGGCCCTTCCTGACTACGGTAGCAAGTTCGACCTCATCGTGGCGTCCCTCGACGCGATCAAGGGGCAGGCCGAGGCTCTCGGCACCGGCCAGACCGGCATCGCCACGCAGATAGCCGGCGTGACCTCCGCCATCAACGCCCTCGTCGACCAGGTGAAGGACGGCGACACCGACGCGGCCGCGGCCCTCGCGCAGATCATCCAGAAGCTCGAGGAGCTCAAGGGCAGCATCGGCGGAGGCGGCACGACCCCTTCCCCTGTCGAATATGTGGACCTCGGCCTTCCGAGCGGCCTGAAGTGGGCCAAGTGCAACCTCGGCGCGCCGAAGCCGTCCGAGCCGGGCGACCACTACGCCTGGGGCGAGACCGATCCGAAGGCGGAATACACTTGGGCGACCTACAAGTGGATGCAGGCCGGTCAGTCCGAAGCGAAGTACATCACGAAATACACCATCGCCGACGGCGAGACCGGGGGCACTGGTATGACTCCTCCGGCGCCTTCATCGGCGACAACAAGACCGCCCTCGTCGCGGCCGACGACGCAGCCACCGCCAAGCTCGGCTCGCCGTGGCGCATGCCGACCATTGATGAATTCCAGGAACTGATCGACAAATGCACCTGGACCTGGACCACGCAGGACGGCGTGAACGGCTATCAGGTGGACGGCCCGAACGGCAACGCCATCTTCCTTCCTGCCGGCTACCTCGTTATTGGTTCCTACAGAGCGGGTTACTACTGGTCGAGTTCGCTCAGCACGACCGAAAGCGATTGCGCCTACAGCCTCGACCTCAATTCGGACCGCTACTTCATTGCCAGAACCTACCGTTACTTCGGGTGCACGGTTCGTCCAGTCCGCCCATAAATTTGTCCTGCTCCCCGCGGGCATGACGCAATAGAATCAATATGACTCCCTTCCCGCCAGCCCCGCCGCTGGCGGGATTTATTCATGTTCGTCCGGCACGAACACACACTAAAGGGCGCAAGTCCCCCAAACCGCCCTGATTGTGGGAAGGATACAGCCAAAGGCAAGGGTGTCCGCCGCGAGACGGGATCTGAAGGAAGCCGGCGGCAAACATCTGACGGACATGTTCGTCCGGCACGCACACTCATGGCAGCCACATAGAAAGCTTTTGAGATCATTTTTATCTGTTCGGATAAATGTTAAGATAATATTATCATCTCTTACATTTGCACCAGCAAGTTTTTTTAGAGGAAAATATTTAAAATTAAGATGTTTCGGAGAAAAGTTGTAATTTCGCAATAGAAGATGATCAACAGACAGTCAGATGCGAGAATTATCCGACATTTTACTTGTGATGCAGGCAGGCTCGATGGGAGTGTCGCTTACATTGTTGCTTGTTCTTGTGCTGTCGTGTCTTCAGAAGCCCGACACCACAGGAACGTATGAGAAAGTGCGATGGCTCTTGGCGCTTGCCATGCTGTTGCTCGGAGTACACTATTTGTCGCAGATGTGGTTTGGTTTCCGTGCGCAAGGCGACGATGTGGGGACCGTGGTCAATATACTTTTCTATTCGCCGGTTACTTATATCATGTCCTATTCGATATTGCGTATAGGCTGCGGACGCGGTTATCATCGTAAATTCTTGTCGGCGTCAGTGATAAGCATGGTGCTTATACTCTGCTGTTTCGCTTACGGTTATCTGCATTATGGCAGTCTGCATATGCAAGAAGTGTTGTACGTGATGGGATTGATATACCTCCTGACAGTGGTCTTCTTCATCGTTTATCCCATAAAAGAGATACGTCGTGTAAGGAAAATGGTGAACGAGGAGTCGGAACAGGAGCCAATACTTTACAACCTGTATATGCGTACAAGCGTCCGGTTGCTATATATAGCATCCATACTTGTGACATTCAGCATATTCTACACACCCGCGCTTGCCATTGCGGGACCTCTGTTTCTCGCTACCCTTGTGTTCTATATCATCAGTTTTGTGGCCCTTGGTTTCAACATCAGGCAAGTGAACGACATTCTTGTAGAGGAAACAGAGGAGGAAGTCTGTCCCGTAAGAGGAAACACTGCCACGGAAGCGGCCAGGGCAGTTATGGATGACGAGCTTAAAGCGAGGATCTGTGGCCTGATCGAAGGATGGAGAAAGAGTCAGGGTTATGCCTCTGTCGAAATCAACAGCGGCACACTTGCCGGTAGATTGAATATCCCCAAGCGTCAACTGGTGCAGTATCTTCGCGAAGTGGAAGGCAAGACATTCCGCATCTGGCTCTCCGCTCTTCGTTTAGAAGAGGCGAAGCATGAAATCTTGGAGCATCCTGAATATTCAAATGAGGCGATAGCCGAAAGTTGTGGTTTTTCGCGCAGCCATCTTCAGGTTAAGTTTAAGGAGGCAACTGGTTTGACCATCAACGAATGGCGGGCAGATAACGCCAAAGGCGGGCCGATAACGCCCAAAAATAAGTCTTAAGTGTTAGATTCATCACAAGTCTAACACCTAAGTAACGGAAATCTAACACCAACCAATAGGAGCCGAACACAGTGTCCGGCTCCTTGTCTTTATCTTTGGTATCTTATTCCTAACAAAACAAAATTATATTTATGAAGTCAAAACGATTCCTTCTTCCTCTCCTCGTGACACTGTGTTTGTTTGCAGGATGCTCTGACGATGGCCCGGCCACCGATCCGGCAGATGAGCCCATCGCCATAACCGAGAGCGAATTGAAAGAGGCCTTCTATTACACCTTTCCGCTGATGATCATGGATGCCACGGAGTCGGTGGAAACAAATGCCGAGACATTTGTTCCGGGCATACCGCGCGCGCCGGTCAATCAGCTTATCCATGCCGTGAAGATGGCCGATGCATCGAGCAAGTCGGTGGTGACACCTAATGTGGACACATATTACAGTCGGTTGTGGATGGACTTGGATGAACCGGTTGTGTTCGAATTCCCTGAAGTCAAAGACAGATTCTGCAATGTTCAGGTGCTTGACGCATGGACAAACACAACAAGCGTCATCACTGATGGCGGCACATATGTGTTCGCCAAGAAGGGAGTGAAGGTTGTTGTTCCGGCGGGAGCCACTCTTGTGGAGATGCCTACGACAATGGGCTGGTGTATCGTACGCATCCTTAATAAGGGAGAGGGCGACTATGAGAATGTAAGGAAGATTCAGGACGCCATGAAGGCTTATCCTCTTTCGGCTTATGGCGATGCGGGATATGTCGCGCCAAAGGGCACTTACGATGCGTCGAAGGATGTGAATCCTGTAAAGGCATGCATGGCGATGTCGCTTGATGAATATTTCGCCAAGGCAAACTCTCTCATGGAGAAGAACCCTCCTTTGACCTTTGATACCGAGGTGACAGAACGAATGAAGAGACTTGGAGTCGGCCCGGGGCTTAAGATGAAGCAGATCGAAAACGGGGCGGAGATGTTCGCGCATGTCAAGGTTTCTTTCAAGGCAGACGCCGCTGCCGTTGCAGCCACATACAAGAAGAGCATAGGAGGAATATGGTCATATTTTATGGAGCCTATAGGCGACTTTGGCAAAGCCTATGATTTCCGTGCCGCCGTGGCGTTGGTGGGACTTGGAGCCAATACCAATGAGGTGGCTATTTATCCTCGTGCCGACTACGACTCTGACAAGGAAGCCCTCAATGGCGCAAATAGTTATACGTTGCATTTCAGCTCGCTTCCTCCTGTCAAGGAAGGCGGCTTCTGGTCGATAACCGCCTACGGGGACGACGACTATCTTATTGATAACCCTATCAACCGGTATAATGTTACCGACCGCAGCGGATACAATCTCAATGCCGATGGAACGCTTGATGTCACATTGTCGGCCGCCGACCCTCAGGATGGTTCCTATTGGTTGCCTACGGGCAATAAGGGCTTCCATCTTTTCATGCGCCTGTATCAGCCGGATTTAAAGGCGCTGGACAGCTGGACTCCTCCGACCATCACAAAGAAATAGAAAAGGGATCCTTGGTTACTGGTCGAAGAGTCCGGTCGCCTTTTTTATTCCAAGACGACCTTCCAGGACTCGATCCTTGGTCCGGCACACGGCATCCGCCCGTCCGATCGCAGACTTTACCTCGGCCTGAGTGTAGTACCAGAGCAGCGAGAAAATCAGATATATTATCGTCCGAAAATTCTGGTGATATGCCAGAAATCACTTCTGGCTATCTCGTTCATCCTGTCAAGGATGTTTTTTCGATAGGATTCTCCATCAATACGTTCTATAAGGAAAGTAGGTGTGGCAGTCTCAAACCAATAACTGCCGAACATCTTGTCAGATAGTGAGTTGAGTAGGCTGAATGGATTGTAGATATCCTCTGGGCCTGCAAAATGGCGGCATTCGATCATGCTTCTATGCCAGTGTGAGGCTTGATTATATGCCACTTATGGATCCGTAAACCATAGGTGGCATATCCGTAGGCTCCACATTACGCTCGGAGCGAGGTTGTGTGCTGCCATATTCATAAAGTGCGATCACGGTATCACTGGGAGGCGGTACGCTGTTGCGATTGATGCCAATGTCCAACCCACTGCGGGCAAAGGCGATTGTTTCATTGTTGTGCAAGCGCTTCCACGGCTGCCTTGTCAAGGCCGGTACACTTGACAATGATGTCCATAGGGGTGTTTGCCTCAACCAAGCGTAAAGCTATTGCCTCCCGTTCGGCAATTTTGCCTTGTTCCAGCCCTTGCTTGACCCCTTCCTCGCGCCCGAACTCTCTGGCGTAGGCTATCTGGTTGTAAGTATCCCGTTCGTTTATCATATTGCTGACATATTGTTGTTTCTCATCCTTTGTAAGGGATATGACCTCCGCCGCCTCGAAGAACCTGCTGAATATCCTGTCGACCAACGCAGCCGGACGCTCCAGCAGGAGGTGCAGGTTCTTCAGGACGTAGAACCACTTGTCAAGGTTCGTCTTGAGCTCGTCAGGTCCCTTGTCGAATCGCTCGATCTCGATGAACACGAACCGCAACTTGTCCGTCATCAGATCTCCGTTCTTGTCGTCCCTGACTGAATATCTCCGGATCAGCCCTCCGCCTCTTTCGGGGCCGAAATCGAAATTCTGCAACCCGACGAAATACACCCCTTTGATGTTGTAGTTCCACCTCTTGCCTTTCACACCCTGCGAGTGCAGAGCCATTCCGGAATAGTACAGTGCCCTTTCCCTGAAATGCTTCTGGTAGGCCAGTTGTACCTCGATGATGAACTTCTCCCCACTTTCATCCCTGCACATCACGTCGAATCTTGCGTTCCTGTCCCCGGCGGCCATCCCGAGCTGCTCTGTCGGCAGATATGTGATGTCCTTTATCCTCTTGTCCGGGAAGATCGTCATCAGAAACGCCACAAGGAACTCCTTGTTCATCTCCGTCCCGAAAAGCCTCTTGAATCCCCAGTCGTTCAACGGGTCGATGTACCGTGGCAGCGCGTCTTCGCTCACTTCGTCGCCGAACCCAGCCCCCTCGTCTTCCAAAAGTGCGCGGCCCCAGCCGTAGGCACTCAGGTCGCCATATCCATTAACAGCCATAAAGATAGTAGTTTTTAATTAGTTATACAAGCATAATCTTCCGCCGACTTTCCGATGAATCTTGAGCAGGTTGCGGAAACACGTCCGGAATCACTCTGCGTAGGCCGTGGCTAAAATACAACCAAAACCTCGGATATTCAGCGGGCGGTAGTAATTGTCCGGGGGTAAAAATATGTTTTTTATGATAATTTGTGTTTTTTATGGTCGGGGGACGGCCGGCGCTTATCCGGTCGGACATTGATTGGTCGGCGTTCAACTGCTGGAAGGAGTGGCTTAAGACTAAACTGGCGGATTGGAGCAGGTGGAAGGATTACAATAACGCTGACTTGATCGGTGAAGGGTACCCGCCTCGGGACTCGAACGGAGATCCAGATGAGCTGCATCACATAGGCCGGAGACAGGATTCACCGTTCGCGGAACTCACTTGGGCTGAGCATATGGGGGATGGCAACAACACGATCCTGCACAGGGTCGGCAAGGAGTCGGAGATTGATCGTGGTGAGTTCGACGGTGAGAAATCCGCTTATTGGCAGGCATGTTTCAGGATGTTCTCAAAGTCGGAATTAGAAAGTATATATTCAAAGTGACCCGCTGGGTAACGAAACGGGGCGATAATGTCGCCGGAGAGTGCTGGCTGCACCGCTGGGTAACGAAACGGGACGATAATGTCGCCGGAGAGTGCTGGCTGCACCGCTGGGTAACGAAACGGGGCGATAATGTCGCCGGAGAGTGCTGGCTGCACCGTTGGGTAACGAAACGGGGCGATAATGTCGCCGGAGAGTGAAGTATGGGATTGTCTGGCTACGAAACGGACTGGAATCGTTGCCTGGGAAGGAACGGAATGTCGTGGGCAAACTACTTTATTGGTCAAATAGTTCGGTGGCCTGACGGAAAAGCTCGTCGATGGCTTCTTTGTCGCTTTGTGGTTTTGCCTGACGGGGTGAAGGCTCTTTCTTTTCAGATTTGCTTTCATCCTTCCGTACGATCTTCTTGGTGGAATCTGATGATTTCACTGTGGCGCTGGCAGCCTTTGCGGATTCCGGCGGATTCCGGAAGTTATCCTTGTCCGAAGTCGAGTCAGTGGAAGGCGAGCCAATGCCCACCATCTGACCTGAGTCCACAGTCTGAATCACGGATGCCGAGTCTGTGCCCACAACCTTGCTTAAAGAGTCTGTCGCACCTGAAAGTACATGGCGGGTCCAAGGGCGTATGGAAAGCAGAGTCACAAAGGCGATTAAAGCGACAGCAGCAAGCCACAACGGCAGCCTGGATATGTGTTTGATGGCCTCCTTGACCTCAAGCGCGCTTTGGTAACGCCTCGAAGGATCTCTTTGGCAGCATTTCCGGGCCACTTTGGCGTAGGCCGGACTCAAGCGGTCAATGACGCAGCCAAGCGAGAATATGTCGGTGTGGTAGTCCACGTTGCCACCGGAAATCAATTCAGGGGATGCATAGACCTGCGTCCCGGCAGAACCTTTCAGGACGGAATGCGAATCAGAGTCGGAAAGCCCGAAGTCGATGAGTTTGACATTGTTGCCGTTGTAGGTCAGCATGATGTTGGACGGCTTGAGGTCCCGGTGGACAATCTGCTTGGAATGCATATAGGCCAACGCGTCACATGTCTCATTGATGATCTTTGACGCCAATGTCTTGCTGATCGCTCCACGGGGCAGGAGAGTGTCCAGAGAGCAACCGTCCACCCATTCCATCTCGATGCAGTTGCCAAGCGGCGGAATGTTCACGAAACCATAGTACTCACAGATGTTCGGATGGTCCAATGAATATCCTATCTCGAATTCTTTCCTCAACAGACGCTCATAGACGGCGTCACCGGCATATTCACTTTTCAGAGCCTTATAGATGCGGAAGCGTCCGTCCTTGTCGGCACGCCAGATCTCGCAGTAACTTTCAGGGTTGCTGCGCATCAGCTCGAAAATGCCTTGTCTCGGGCTTTGAGCCTCTGTCGGTGTCTCGAAAAATCCGGATGCCTCGTCCATTATGCGATTGAATATTCGGAAACTGTCTTCACAATTGTTGGTCTGAAACTCAAAGATAACTATTTTTATGTTAAGGAACATGAAAAAAATAAGTTGCTTCAGATTAAGAAGCTGTTTTGAATTGTTTGAAATGTTCTTTGAGGTGAAAAATCTTCATTTTCTTCCCGCTTCTTCAGTCAGATAGCACCGCTATCTTCCTTGGAAGAAGCGGTCGAAACTGAAGTTTTTCACTCTCAAACCTTCAAACAAACAATTCAAAACAGCTTCTAAGAGAGGCGAAGAAATTTCCCCTTTGCGATTTTTGCACGTTACCAAAAATTCGCAAAGGGGAAAGTTCTTCGCTGATTGAGGCATTGGATTACAACACCATCGCCCAAATTGTGCGGATAGCCGTGATGAAAAATCTTTGATAATAAACGTTTTGGCTACTTTGCTTTAGTGGTTTCAGGCTAAAGTCAATGATTCAATCATTTGGCTATAAGTTTGTTATCAGCCACTCGTTGATTCTGAATGGGTGGCTGATAATGCTTTGATAATGAGTTAGATAAGGCTTTGTCTTAAGTTCGTTTGCCCTAAAGGAGATTTTATAATCGCCAGACTGTCAATATCATAGAGATTACGCTTTCGTAAAGGCCCCAAAATGAGGCCGAAAAAGCCACGAGACTCGGAGCGAAGCGACCGAAGTGGGTTCGGGGAATCCTTTCCCCCGTGCCCCACCGGGGCTGTCACGCAGTGACTGGGGGAGACTGTCTTAAAAGTAAAAGTACCCCCAGTGAGGATTGAGAATTCGTAGTCGCCCCTGCGGTGGGGTACAGACTTTTCAGCTCTCGTCGAGACTTTTCAGACAGTCTGGGGGAGACTGTCTTAAAAGTATAATTACCACCTCCGAGGATTGAGAATTCGTAGTCGCCCCTGTAGTGGTGTACGGACTTTTCTGCTCTCGTCGAGACTTTTCAGACAGTCTGGGGGTGGGAATAAGGGTCACAAAAGAAGGAGACGCAATTCTTGCGCCTCCTTCTTTTGTGGTCCCAGTAGGGCATGATCCTACGACCCCCTGATTATGAGTCAGATGCTCTAACCAACTGAGCTATGGGACCGGATGCCGTCCGACACGGTTTGACGGACGGCATGTCAAAGTTACCAAACTTTTTGAAAAAGACAAAACTCTTTGAAGATCTTTGCAAAATTTACGACAGCATGTTTTTGTAAAATGTAAAAAAATGACCTTCATCACTTTAAATTTGCAATATATTGATGTTCAGGGTGATTCTATGTATTCAAATTTATCGATTGATGCAACTTGTTTTTTCAACATTACTTTACGCTTACATATTCCGGGAATAATGTCTAACTTTATAGGTTGTTTGTCGCATAATTTTACTGAAATGAAAAAGGCTCTGTGTGTTATTTTTGTCATGCTTGCAGGACTTGTGTCCTGTAAATACGATGACTCTGAGATCTGGAACAAAGTCAACGAGAATGAAGCCAGGATAGCGGCTTTGGAAGAGCAATGCCGTGGATTCAATCAGGATCTGCAGACATTGCGCACCATCGTCAACGCGTTGCAAGGCAATGACTACGTGACAGGCGTGGTGGAAGTCATTAAGGAGGGGACTGTTGTCGGGTACTCGATCACGTTCAGCAAAAGCGGCACGGTAACCATCTACAATGGAAAGGACGGTCATTCTCCTGTGATCGGAATAAGACAGCACACCGACGGGAAGTATTACTGGACCGTAGATGGTGAATGGATTTACGACGGTTCCGGTACAGGCAACCGGATAAACGCGGGAGGCACCGCTCCGGAATTGAAGATAGAAGACGGCTGGTGGTACGTCTCTTATGATGGACGAAAGACTTGGACGAAATTGTCGAAGGCAACCGGTGAGGACGGGGACTCGTTCTTCTCCTCTGTCACGGACAACGGTGACACTGTGACCGTCACACTTATGGATGGAACCGTGTTCGAACTCGCCAAGAAGTCTTCGGATCTGAGCATCCGGTTTCCGGATTACGGAACATTCAGATTCAATGCCGGGGAGACAAGGTCTGTTGTATATAAGATCCTTAATGCCACAGGAAGCGTGGTGGTCAAGGCGTTTGCGCAGAATGGATGGAAGGCGGACGTCAAAAGGAACAATGACTCGGAAGGAGAAATTGTGGTGACCTCCCCTTCCCCGTTCACTGGCGGTGAGGTTGTGGTGCTTGTATATGATGATTCGAAGACCATCGTAAGGTGCTTGGATTTCGTAGAGGGCAACGTCATCACTCCTCAGGAGACATATTCAATGTCAAGAGGCGCGGGAGAGATTGCCGTCACTGTGTCTGCTGACGTTGACTATTCCGTGGATATTCCAGAGGACGCCGCGTCCTGGCTGAGATATTCTGGGTTGAAGACCAGGGCGATGCGTCAGGATGAACTTGTCTTTCATTGTGACAGGAACGAGGGAGAGAGTGCCAGAAGCGCGGTGGTCGGAATCGTGAACAAGGCTGCTGGTATTCATGAAAAAGTTGTGATTTTTCAGGAAGGAATAGTGCACACCCTGTATTGTCCTGATTTAGGTTGACTCGTGTTTATAGAATATCACTTATATAAGTTGACTTTGCGCTGTTATACCTGTCAGGGGTTGACTGGAGGCCGTAGGCCGGAAGGAGACCCCTGACAGGTCTTCAAAGGTAAAGAGTT